>Ga0256842_1002231_pt1 | contig 14241 bp, 11 predicted proteins | sample 4559240metaG_FD_185973 | JGI IMG/M metagenome (GOLD analysis project Ga0256842, IMG submission 185973) | Hydrothermal vent microbial communities from Guaymas Basin, Mexico - 4559-240 | ecosystem: Environmental > Aquatic > Marine > Hydrothermal vents | place: Mexico: Guaymas Basin | collected...
AATAAAACTCCCCCAGCCGCTGGCGGCGACACTTCCGGCCGCGACGACACCAGTCATCAGCCACTGCGGATAAAAGTAATGACAGCCGCCCGCCGCCAGCGCCGCCACAACCGTCAACAACACAGGTGCAGCAGCCGTCGGCACGGCAACAGCATCCATCTGCCGCCGCAATGGCACCATCCGCTGCTGTGAAGCGATTAGCGCACAACGGATTTCATCAGCCTCGGCAAGCAACGCCGGTAACTGAGGCGGAATCTGCCTGGGCAGACCGGCATCTTCAAGTGCCTGTTCCAGCTGGCGGCATTCCTGCTCCAGATCATCGCCGGTTTCATCATTCCGGGCCGGAGCGGTTATACCTGCGGCCGCAACCTCGACATTGCTCCGGCGCTGCTGTAGCCAGTCCAGATATTCCATGCCCTGGCGGTAATCCTCCCGATCTGCACTCTGTTGCCGTTCCATGGCAGCCAGATCGGTGGCAATGGCACGCAGCTGCTGGCGTAAATCATCAGCCAGGGCAAGTTGTTGCTCCACCTGCTCAAGAGCCTCTTTTACCGCCTCCAGCTCACGTGGAGCGGTCTCTACATAATGCCAGGGATGCTCGTTGGTAACGGCCATGTAATCATCCTGCAACGATCGCCGCACCATTTCGCAGTCCACCCGGGTAAAACCGGACAGTAATGTCCGCAACTGCTGCTGTATCTGCGCGGCATCGGTGGGAAAATCGCCCTGACGCAAAAACAGCGATACCCTGAACAAACGCTCATCGCTGATACCGATGAAACGGCGCAGATAGTCGCGATACTCTAACTGACGCGGCGAATGTTCGCCGCTGGCCAGCACCGCGCCAAACTCCTCCTGCACCCGGTACAGATCATCACACACCTGTAGCAGCACTTTGTCACTGACGATATCACGCCGGATACAGATATTCTGCTGATGATTTTCAAAGTGAAGAGCAGCAGCGCAACTGTCACTGCGCACCCAGGGGATAAAGCGTTTTTTATCAGCGCTGCCGAACAAAACAACCGCAATGGACTCCAGCATGGTGGATTTGCCCGCTTCGTTGGGACCGATAACCAGATTGATGCCACGGCGAAATTCAAAGTTTTCGCCGTAAAAACGGGCAAAACTGTCCAGCTCCAGGTTGCGCAGAATCATGATATATCCCCATCCACTTCTGCAAAACGGAGCAACAGCTCGCGCAGGGCCAATTCATAAATGACGCACTGCTCCCTGTCGCTGCTTTCAGCACATAAATGGAGCAGTTTTTTCACCAGCAGACCGCGCACCGTATTCTCCTGAGCCAGAACGCGCACATAGTTACTGCCGAGCAAGCTGGTGCAATCGCATATTTCGAGATAGCTGAAACGCTCACGACAGCAATCAACTATGCTGCGCAGACACAAAGGGCGCTCAATGCTGCCGTATAATTCCACCAGCACCCGCGCCGATTGATCCGCGCAAGCACTGACAGCAGCACAAATGGCCGCACTGTCGACCATGGCGCTCACGTCGATGCGCTGTCGCAGGCACTCTCCGTCACCGCCATCCCGGCTGTCATCGGCATATCGGACACAGTCAAGATAGTTCATTATGCAGTAGAAACCCCGCCTTCGCTCAGCAGCGCAGACGTATTGCACTGGAGATGAATTAGAAACTCCCTGTTCCCCTTTGGACCCAGTATCGGACTTTCCTCCACCCCCGCAACACTGCACTGCAATGTAAGAGCAAAGGCCTTTATCTTTTCCACAACATCGTGGTGCAAGCGCGGATCGCGTACCACCCCGCCCTTACCAACATTGCCGCGCCCCACCTCGAACTGCGGCTTTATCAGCGCCACCACATCAGCGGGACGACCCAGCAGGCGCAATGTCGGCGGCAATACCTTTTCCAACGAAATAAATGAGGCATCAATGACCGCCAACGTAGCGGTTTCATCCAATGCGTCAGCAAGAAGCGCCCGAATATTAGTGCGCTCCAAATTTACTACCCGTGCGTCACTGCGCAATTTCCACGCCAGTTGACCATAGCCGACATCAACGGCGTAGACCTTGCGCGCACCACGCTGCAACAGGCAATCGGTAAAACCACCCGTAGATGCACCGACATCAATGGCAACCCGTCCGTCCAACTCGATGGCAAAAGCGTCCAGTGCCGCCGCCAACTTCAAGCCACCGCGTGATACATAGGGGATATCACCGCCGCGCACCCGCACAGCAGCCGCCACGTCCACCCTGGTACCGGCCTTGTCAACAACACGCTCTTCCACCAGCACCGCACCAGCCATAATCATGGCACGCGCCCGCTCGCGCGAAGCACACAAGCCGCGCGCCACCAGCAGTTTATCCAGTCTTTCCTTGGCAGCAGCCATAGTCTGATTCATCCACAACCAACCAACATCCCAAACGGCGGACACACCGCCGCCGCGTGAGACTAGCATATTGACACTTATTGGAGCAAACAGTGTAACCGAAAAAACACCCGGCTCAAAATGCAAACGGGCAGATAACCACCATCTTGTGGCCGTCTGCCCGTCTGCAACCGCTATTTCATCACCAACAGGTGCGGTTAATACGCCCTTTGACACAAACGCAGAAATGATTCACGCCCGCTGGCAAAATTGATAATCTTCACCCCCATGCCAGCGTGTTTAACCTTGCGCAGCATATTGGGCGGCACCCGCCTGGACCAGTGCACCCGCCCCTCCATGCGCACCACGTCGCCATCTGGAGATTCCATCTCCAGCAACAGAATGTCGCCCGGTTTGTAGACAATAAAGGTTTTGATGCACAGTCCTGATTCAGAAATATCGGAGGTAAAACCGACCTTGGACGGCATCTCCGGCCCATACATCACCCGCACCCGCCGTCTTACCCGTTCTTTTCTCCGTTTATCCGCCACGTCTCTCCCCTGCTAACACTGTGCGGCATGCTCAGGACACACTTGTTATCGTTACATGCGCTGGCTATTTGCCCAGCAAGCCCCCCAGAGTCGATTCGATCAACTGACGGCTCTGCCCCGATAACGGGCTGTTTTCGCCGCCGAGTTTCTTTTCCAGTTTACTCTGCAGCTTGTCCACCGCTTTATCGGCCACGGCAGAACCCACTGCCGCCATATCCAGAGATAGCGACGGCGAATCAATCGGCCCGGCCAGCAGCAGCGGCAGCCGCCCCCAGCCATCTTTGTTGCGGATGTACTGGCTTATTTTCCCCTTTTTGTCCAGACGCGCCATAACCTCTTTGGACAAGTCAATATTCACCTTGCCATCCATCTTGCCGCCCAGGGCACACTTACCCACGGCATAAATACGCGAACGCTTGCCGGTAAAAGCACTGTCAAACGTTACTTTGCCGCCCGTAGCCAGGTTCACGTCGCATTTACCTTCGGCAAAGCTCAACGCCCTGAGCTCATCGCTGCCGAGCAGGTTTACCAGCTGGCGCAACAGATCGGTATCGGTTACCTGGATATTGCTCATTGCCAGTTTGCCATCAGCAGCCAGGTTCTGCTGCATGCGCAACCGCTGGGTTCCGGCGCCACTATACTTGATATCGGCGTTGACCATCCCCATCAGTTTACCGGCATACTGCGGCAGCACCTGGCTGGAAAGCTGGCTCATATCGACGTTACGTGCCTGAATGCTGCCGTTGTAAGCAAAGCCCTGGCGTGCCAGATTCACACTGCCACCCCCGCTGACAATACCGGCGGCAATTCCGGCACGCAGGCCGCTGTATTCGAGCACGTTATCGCGCAGTTCAAAGTGGGTGCGCAGGCCGCTTATCACTATTGTATCTTTTACCAGTTTGTCTATCACGATGTCGCCACCGGCATCAATGGGCAGCCTGACCGGGCCCGGTTCACTTGCACTTACCGTTGCGGTGGAGGCATTTCCGTCACCAGCAGCCGACACATTGCTGCCGCTGGATATGGCATTAAGATCGATCACTGCAGCATGGGCATTAACACGGATATCTGGTCGTTTACTCAGCCAGTTGGCACAGCTGACATCGAGATTGACACTGTTTTCACCGGCACGCACCACCAGTCCTTTGCTGGCAAGCTGCTTTCCGGCCAGATTAAGCGCACCGTCTACACCGATTCTGGTGCCACCGGTACTGGCCTGTACGGCGTCAAACACCACATTGCCGTCGTGAACCAGTTGCATGGGCTGATCTACCCCACCTTTGAGGTGCACCTTGGCATCCACCGTACCAGCCAGATCGTATTGGCGCAGCGAACGCGCCAGTTGCGGCGGCAATACCGCGCCTAAATCGCGCAATGACCAATGGGGCAACGCCACCATCATATCCAGCTGCAACTGCGGTTGCAGCACTACGCTGCCATCGGCCTGCACCTTAACGCCGTCATATTCGACACTGGAATTATTAAGCACCACTCTATGCGCCTGATCATCGTAAGCACACATATAATCCAGACTGATGAGCTTGGCCCGTACCGGATAACTTTTGGCCGCGTTAAGGGTTACATCAACATCTTTCAGTTGCAAACGCCCTTTGGCCTGAACACTGGCGCCACTGCCCCAGATACGACTGTCAATACTGAATTTCAGCGCATCTACCCGCCCCGGCAGCGACTGGCGATAATAGGGAGCAAATGACAGCACATCGAGGGAATCGACCACCAGATTGACATCGTAACGCTGCGAAGGGATACCCACTGTACCCTCAGCATCGATGGCGGTACCGTTGAGCTTACCCCACAACTTAAAAGAAAAATCATCCTGCAGAGAAAAATCGGTAAGATTCAGGTCGAAATCGGTAAGGGAATAGCGATAGGGACTGCGACCAAAATTGTAGTCCTTGAACAACACCTCGCCAGCGATGATATGCAACTGCGAGATCCTCAGGTCGATACCGTCATTGTCACCCGCGCCAGACGATGCCTGAACCGCGCCAGGTGCCGTCGCTTTATCACCACCGGCAAACAGATCGATGATGTTTATCCGACCATCGGCATAGCGCTCGATGCTTACCCGCGGATGATCGAGACGGACTTCATCGATCACCACCCGCTGCATCAGCAGAGGCAACAACTGGTAGCGCAGCACCACCTTGTCCGCCGCCAGTATCATGGTGCCATCATCACCGCGCAACAGCTCTATCCCACTTACGGTAACACCGGAATACCAGCTAACCTCTATCCCCTGCAGGTTCATCTTGCAATGCAGGTACTCCTCCACCAGCGGCACCACCGTGTTCCGAATCCGTTCAGGGGTAATAAGCACGTTGGCCATTATCACCAGTGAACTGACCACCATCACCACGCCGACTATGAGCAAACTGAGATACTTCTGTATTCTGCCAGGTGTTTTACCAGCCATTGGCACCCCTTTCACAGACACTGTTAGCAATCACAGGCTGTTTATTGAAAATTCAATCCACATCAAGTTTTAAGCATGCCAAAACTCTAATAAAAAAGCAATAAAATGCGACACAATTTCTTATTTTTTTCTTACAGAACCTTCCAGCGGCACCGTAATCGCGCCGGTGATTTTTTTCCGCACCCGGGCTGGCAGTTCAAGCCACGATCGAGGTGGGCGATAGTGGCGAACTCCGGACACGTAGGCACACTGCGCGGGCAGAACCGCAGCAGCGATCACTGCGGCATCAACCACAGTACAGTGCGGATTTTCGTGGCAACGGCGCGAATAAACACGACACAGTCGCGTTTCCAGATCAAGAAACTGGCAGGGGATATCGGTTATATACACCCGCCCGCGATAAATGATTTTTTCGTAACAGCAACCAGCGCAGCGCTTACAGCGCTCCTCGTGCTGGCGCCGCTGCCGCAACAATTTACTTTTAACCATCGCTCAGCGCCGCCAATACCGCCTTGACTTCAACGATGATATCCTCGGCGCCACTGCTGTTCTCGTAACAAACAAAGGCCTCGAAACAACGGCGGGCCTCCTGCTCGTCATCGGCATCAAGAGCCAGATAGCCTCTGATCAGCCAGGCGGGAGCGTAACGCTCGTCCAGCGCCAGAGCCTGATCGGCGAACTTGCGCGCTGCGCCATCGTCACCGCCATCATAACACAGCTCAGCACAGTTGGCATAAGCCTCGGGATCATCGGGGTCGACGGCGATGGCGCGTTCAAACCAGGACAGCGCCGCAGTGTTGTCACCTTCTGCGGCAGATAATTCACCCAAACCGTTCAGCGCGCTGACGGTCTGCGCGTCGCAGCGCAGCGCCTGCTCAAAACAAGCACGCGCCCGGGCGCGTTCATCTCCGGCCATGGCCACCATCCCCAAGCGTACATGCGCTTCGGCGCAGGTATCATTGTTGTCGAGCAGACGGCGATAGCTGTCCGTCGCTGCCATATAATCGCCGCAGGCAAACAGTTCGTCGCCCAGGGCAAAGATCACCTCGGCGCTCACGTCGGCCGCCGCCGCCCGCTGCTGCAACAAATCCAGCGCCTTACGCCCCTGGCCGGTCTCGCTCAACGCTTCGGCCAGCAGCACCGCAATCTCGTCATCCGCCGGATGCTCGCGCTGCAACGGCTCCAGCAACGCACGCGCCGCTGCATAGTCACCATTTTCCATATGTTGTACCGCCTGTTCAAGGGCAACAGTTATCCCGGCCATGTAAGAGTTCCTTCCATTTCATCCATTATTTGCTCGATCCCGTCCACAATCCCCCAAGGTGTGGCCGCTACTTTGATAACCGGCGCATTGAGACGCGCGGCAATATCGGCCAGACGCACGCCGTCAAGCAGGACATCATCCCCTTCCCGACACACCACATCGGGCAACAAAATCGCCTCACCGCTGCAATGCCGGTGCAGTTGGGCAATAATATCCTCACCGGCCAGCAATCCAGCCACCGTTACCGACGGGCCGAAAAAACTGTTGCGCACCGCCTGCACACGCAGACGGCAGCCACTGCGACGATTCAGACGCGCGGCAAACTCCTCCAGCTGTGCCGCCGCCGACTCGCCGGTAACCAGAGTTGCCCTGATATCAGGGTAATCACACGCACTATCCAACACTTCGGCACCCTGATGGCGAAACAGCGCCACCAGTCCAACACCGTTTTCCAGCAGCTCCAGCCTCCCATATTCCTCCAATGGCGGCAAATCAGCTCCAGCCCGCAGGTACAGTTCGTCGGCAGCATAGACAAAATTGTCGCCGCAACAGCGCCGACAGGACTGCTGCCAACCATGTATCTGATCGAGAACCTGACGCGCCTGCTCCCGCTCGAACAGCTGCAGCGGCGGCAATGCCTGCCGATGAGCGGTAAGTCCCACCGGCACCACCGCCAGCGACAGCACCTGCGGATACAGCGCCGCCAGCGTGGTGATGGTTTCGTCCAGACAGGCGCCATCGTTTTTGCCCGGACACAGCACCACCTGGGTATGTAGCTTTATACCGCCGTCAAGCAGACGTTTCAGCAGCGGCATCACATCGGCGTCGCGTCTCCCCATCAGTTCCGCGCGCACCGCAGCATCCACAGCATGAACAGAAACGTACAGCGGCGACAACTGTTGGCTGATAATCCTGTCAACATCGCTGTCGCTCAAATTTGTCAGGGTAATGTAGGCACCGTACAGGTAGGAAAAACGGTAATCATCGTCGCGCACATATAGACTGGGACGCAAACCGCGCGGCAACTGGCGGACAAAACAGAACTGACAGTTATTGACACACTGGCGCGGTACCGGATCGGCAAATTCCAGGCCGACAGGATCGTCGGCATCACGTTCCAGTTCAATTTCCCAGAGCTCGCCGGCGCATTTTTGCACCTCCAGCACCAACTGCTCGCCCTGGCTGTACAGTTGGTAATCTATCTGGTCCTCAACGGGATTACCGTTGATGGCCACCAGGCGATCACCTGGCTCCAGATCCAGTTCCGCGCCGATACTGTCTGCACTTACCGCTTCAATAGTCAGCATCCGGCTTGTCCCCCTACTTTCGCGAAAAACAACCAGGCTCCCGCTGCTGATTCAGCCGGGAGCCCGATTTGTGTCGCCACCGCGACAGCGTGCCGTTCTGGTTATTACGGCCGCTCGACCAACACAGAGGGATGATTAATCCCTCCCACCGTGCAAACGGAAACTACCATCAGCCGATGTAATAGTTGATATGGCATGTTTATAGAGCAGAAAATCACTGGCACCTTCAATCAACACACAAAAATTATCAAACGATTTTATATAGCCCTGCAACTGCTCACCAGACATCATTACCACATTTATCTTTACCCGTTCCTTACGGGCCTGATTGAGATACTGATCCTGGATATTAAATGGTGTTTTTGCCATGACCGACCGCTCCTTCACTATTCATTAAAATAAAATTCATCAATCGATTTGCTGATACTATCAAACTCAGCAGTGTAATCAAGCCAAATTATCTCTTCATCCTGGCGAAACCAGGTAAGCTGCCGCTTGGCGTAACGGCGCGAATCGCGTTGAATCAGCCTTACCGCCTCCGTCATGGTGATTGCACCGTTGAGATAAGCGCACATCTGTCTGTAGCCGATGGTACGCATAGCTTTAAGCTGCGGTGAATAACCAGCCGCCAGCAAATCCTCCACCTCGCCCAGCAGGCCCTGCTCCAGCATCCGCTCCACACGAGCATCTATACGCCGGTACAACTCGTCTCGCTCCCACGCCGGAGCAAACTTGAGCACCCGGTAGGGGCGCTCGCGAAAACCGTGCTCGCGCTGAAACTGCGACAATGGCTTGCCGCTGAGCAGATACACCTCCAAAGCGCGGACAATTCTGGTGATATCGCGCTGGTGCAAACGCCCGGCAATCTCTCCATCCACCTGGCTCAACTGCCGATACAGACAACCGGGCTGCCGCTCTTCGCGCTGATGCAGTTCAGCACGCAGAGCAGCGTTCTCGCTCGGCGCATCGATAAGACCGTCGGTAAGAGCGCGAATATACAGGCCGGTGCCACCCACCACCAGCGGGATATTTCCCCGGCTGACAATATCGGCTACCGCCGCATGAGCGTGATTGGTAAAATCGGCCACGCTGAAATTTACCGCCGGTTCCACCACATCGATTACATGATGCGGTAGCAGATGCTGCTCTTCGGCGCTGGCTTTGGCAGTACCGATATCCATACCGATATATACCTGGCGCGAATCAGCCGACACCACTTCAACCGGAAAACGCTGCGCCAGCCGCAGAGCCAGATCGGTTTTGCCGGAGCCGGTAGCACCGGCGATGACAACTATCCTGCCCACCTGCCTGTTGTTCATGTGCGCCGAAACATCTTTTCTATTTCCGCCCTGGTTATCCGCTGCACCACCGGACGACCATGGGGGCAGTGACGGTTGAAATCCACTTCGTCCAACTGACGCAACAACGCTGTCATTTCATCGACATGCAGCGGTTGATTCGCACGAATCATGCCATGGCACGCCATTTTAATCAGCACCGCATCGCGGGCATCGGCGGACAATGAGCTTCCCCCCAGGCTGGACAGTTGCTCCAGCATATCCACCAGCAGCCCTTTGATATCATCACTCTCCATAATAGCGGGAATCTGCTTTAACGCCCAGCTACTACCGCCAAAAGACTCAAGTTCGAAACCCAGTTCCATCAACAAGGGCTGATATTCGCGCATCCGGGCGTTATCAACCATGCTCAGCTCAAGGATTTCAGGGAACAACAGCTCCTGAGCCGCTATGCCGCCGCTTTGACACTGTTGCTTCAAGCGTTCAAAGCCAATCCGTTCATGGGCGGCATGTTGATCGACAAGCACCAGGTTATCACCATCGTCACAGACAATATAACTGGAAAGCACCTGGCCGATGATCCGCAAGGTGGAAAAATACCCTCCCTGTTCCAACGGCAGTTCCATCTCTGACTCTGGCACCGAATCACTACCGTTCGCCACCACTTCTTCCGTCTGGCGATAAGGCGGCGCCTGCACCTCAGCGATGCTTCCACCAGCATATTGCGCCTCAGCGTCGCTGCAAGTTGCCCGTATCACTGCGGTTGCTGCAGTAGACGCGACAGCAACTGCAGGGGCTGATGATTCCACCACACCGGCGTCAACAGGTTTTACGACAGCGTTACCAGTAGCAGGTTGTAGCGCTGCCGTGGCACAACAGCCACCACGCAACCGCTCACGCAATGCAGCCGCAATAAAATCGTGTACCTGACGCTGATTGCGAAAACGCACCTCATGTTTGGTGGGATGAACGTTCACGTCCACCTCTGCCGGTGGCAGGGTCAAGAACACCACACACAATGGATAGCGCCCCTTCATCAGCAGTTGCCGATAACCGTCCATTATGGCGTGTTGCATCACCCGATCGCGAATATAGCGCCCATTGACAAAAGCGTACATGGCAGCGCCGGTGGCGCGATTGATGGTAGCCGGCGCGATATAACCGTGCAGTTCCATCCCGGCGTCACTTGCCTGCACTTCCAGCAACTGCGCCGCCACGTCGCGCCCCAATACCGCCCCCAACCGCTCCGGCATGGCGTTGTGACGGTAAAAATCGAGCACAGTCCGGCCATTGTGGGTCAACTTGAACTGCACCTGCGGATGCGCCAACGCCAGACGGGTGACAATCTCGCTGATGTGGCCAAACTCGGTCTCGTCGCGGCGCAGAAATTTACGCCGCGCTGGCAGGTTATAGAACAGATCGCGCACCTCAAAGGTGGTGCCGCGTCGCCGCGCCACCTCATCGGCGCGCTGTACCACGCCGCCGTTCAGCACCAGCTTCATACCGGCGCCATCTTCAGTAGCGCAACTGGTCAGCGTCAGGCGCGCCACCGCCGCAATAGATGGAATGGCCTCGCCGCGAAAACCGTGATAGTTCAAATTGAACAGATCGTCCTCGCTGCGAATCTTGCTGGTGGCATGGCGCTCAAAACACAGGAAAATATCTTCCTTGTCCATGCCGCAACCGTTATCGCTGACACGGATCATCTTCTTGCCGCCGCGCTCAATCTCCACGCTGATATAATCGGCCTCAGCATCAAGGGAGTTTTCCAGCAGTTCCTTTACCACCGACGCCGGACGCTCTACTACCTCACCAGCGGCAATCTGGTTGCACAGTTTTTCGGGCAGAATTGCAATATTGCTCATAATCTTGTCTCTATCAATGCAGCGACAAAAAAGGCCGGCAAAGCCGGCCTGTACAGGTTGCTCATAAAAAATACCCGCCCGTTACCGCGCCTGCTCCATCTTGGCCAGCATGGCCTCTATCCGCCCCAAATGCTGCTCAACACCCTGCTTCTCTCCATCGGCAAGATTGATGCGGCTGAAACCGAGATCACCGGCGACACTCTGGACAATTTCCGGCGTTACCCCGGGCAACTTCTGCATATAGGCTTCAAACAGACAATTATCACACAGGGTATTGATAAGACGCGGCACCCCACCGGAATAGGCGTAAATAAGCTGCACGGCAGCACCGGCAAACAACATCTTCCGCGCCCCGGCCACCTGCAGACGGTGTTTAATATACAACAGCGTGGATTCCTGGTCGAGAGAATGCAGGTAATAGCGCACCGCTACCCGCTGTGCCAGCGGCTCGTCCAGCCGCAGACACTCCTCCAACTCCGGCAGACCGAAAAAGATGAGGTTGAGCAGCTTTTTACCGGGGATTTCCAAATTGAGCAGGCCGCGAAACTCCTCCATCAGAGAGCGGGTCTGCAACATCTGCGCTTCGTCAATGATAACGATGGCGCGCCGCCCCTCTTTTTCGATCTCCAGCAGACGGTCATAAAGCTGCTTGAGCACGCTCATACGATCAGACGCAGGGCTTTTTACCCCCAGTTGCAAGGCGATGCGGGTAAGGATCCATTCCGAAGTAATGCCGGAATGCACCATCACCAGCAGAGAGGACTCATATAGATCGGTAGACAGGGTATCCAGCAACCGCCGCGCCAGGGTGGTTTTACCGGAACCGATTCCGCCCACAACAACAGCCAGCCCCTTGTTGGTATCTATGGCACGCAACACCCGCACCAGCGCCTGGCTGTGCTGCTTGCTGTCGAAGTAAAAACGGGCATCGGGAGCATTGGAAAACGCTTCGCGACTCAGGCCAAAATGCTCGATATAGTCCATACGATAACATCCTAAACGGGCATCGACAGCGCCAACCCCTTAAATATACGACACGCGACTGGTATCCGACGACGGCGCATCGTCTCCCAGTTGCTCCTTGAGTTCAATAATCTTGATCGCCACATTACGAAACGCACTGTTGTTATCGGCAACAACCTGATAACTGGCCAGGGCATCGGCCGGTCGTCCCCACGCCTCGTACAGTTGGCCGGTCTCGTAGTAGATGACAATCTGATCGTCGGGGCCAAATGTACTGTCAATCAGCGCCGCCGTCAACATCTCTTCAGCCTGCTCAAACTGCTGCTGCTCCATATAGCAGGCGGCTTTCAGGGTGATACAGTCGAGCTTGCGCGCCGGATCGTTCATGGCCTTGTCAAACTCGGCGATGGCGTCATCAAGCAGCCCCATCTCTTTGTAGGCGATACCAAGATTGTAGGCCGACTCGGTATCTTCATCAGTGATAACAGTTACCACCCCACGCTGAGAATCGGCCAATTGCGGCGTTTCGGCCGCCACCTGCTCGGCCTTGGCTTCGATAGCCGCCAGGCTGGAGTCGATATCAAGGTCACTGGCATCAAAATCAAGGCTGTCACCCAACCCGTCACCGGATGAGATGGAACCTAAGTCGAGATCAAGGTCAAGGCCGGAGTCGTCGGCAACATCGATATTAAGATCAACTCCGCCCACATCTGCTACAATAGCAACATCGACGCCATCTGCCGCACTGGACTGGCTGCGCCGCTCTTCTATCTGGGCAATGCGCGCTTTAACATCAGCGTTGTCCGGAGCCTGAGCCAGCAAACGGTCGCACACCTGACGCGCTTCCTCCAGCAGCCCCTGCTGCAGATAGAAATCGGCCTCTTCAAGATCGGTCTGGACATCCACCACGGCAGCCGCCTCGCCGCCACCGATATCGAACATATCCTCGGCTGCGCCGCTGTCATCATCGCCGACGATATCAAAAGAGATATCGTCGAAGGATACTTCGTCAGTCGATGAAGCGCCAGTATCACCAGCGCCGAGCTCCATCTCCTCAAACTCAACCCTGTCACCGCCTTCGCCGATAAGATCGTCAAAAGAGCTGGGGGTAAACTCACCGGCATCGGCGCTCACCGCTTCGGAAGAGAGCACATCAAACAGTTTTTCTCCCTCCCCCAGATACTCGTATATTGCGTGCAGCGCCGTGAGAAGATCCCGCTTATCCGGCAACTCCTCGCGCATCTGCTCGTACAGGGGTTTTAGCTCCGCTACCCGCTCGGCGGTAAAGAACTGCTCGCGCACCGCCTCAATTGAGGTAAAAGCCTTCTCAGCCTCGCCGCTGTCCAGCAACGCCTGACAGCACTCCAACTGAAAATCGAGATTTTCCGGCTCCCACTCAACCAGGCGCAACAAACACTCGGCCTCGTTCTTAAACTCGGCACACTTGCGAAAGCCGCGTGCCAAAGCATGTAACACCTCTACATCACGCGGATACTGACGTTGCAGCTTGATCAGATAGCGCACCCCTTCAGCGGGATCACCGTACTCAACCGTGGCTACACCATAACCAATCTTCACGCTCACATCGTCAGGCCACAACTGCATAAAATGTTCATACAGCAGGCGCATCTGGCGATAATCCCCCTGCTCGCGTATACGCCGTTCCAACTCGCAGAACTCGTCGTGCGCCACAGCGTCCTCACCCACCTTGGCGTAAAACTCGGCAATGCGCATGCCGATGCTGACGTTATCAGGGTCGATCTCGCGCATACTGTTGAGGATTTTTACCGCATCATCATACTCACCAGACTCCTCGTAATGCTGCAGCAGCGAGCGATACTCCGACAGGGCATTGCCAACAAGCCCCTGCTGCTCATTGAGCTTAGCCAATTTCAGGGTATATTCGAGATTGTCCGGATCAAGCTTCTGCATCAGCTTGTACACCGCTATAGCCTTGAGATAAAAGGTGTTATCGGCGTAGTACTTGGCCACCGTCTCGTAATGCTCCAGCGCCTGTTCCACCTTGCCGGTACGGTTGTACAGCTCCGCCAGCTTCTGGCGACTGCGCACATCCTTGGAGTCAATCTCCAGAACCTTCTGATATTCCTTGATGGCGCGCGCCAGATTGTTCTTCTGCAGATATTTCTGTGCCGCCGCCAGTATTTTATCTTTATTTGCCACAGATAACCCCTACCCCGTTATATTC
>Ga0256842_1002232_pt1 | contig 14239 bp, 13 predicted proteins | sample 4559240metaG_FD_185973 | JGI IMG/M metagenome (GOLD analysis project Ga0256842, IMG submission 185973) | Hydrothermal vent microbial communities from Guaymas Basin, Mexico - 4559-240 | ecosystem: Environmental > Aquatic > Marine > Hydrothermal vents | place: Mexico: Guaymas Basin | collected...
TAATCGTTCGCTAATTAAGTTTAGAAAAGTGGATTTCCCCGAACCGTTTTTTCCAATAATTCCTACTTTTTCGCCTTTTGCAAATTTGTAAGAAAAATCTTCGATTATTTTTAGTTCATCAAAACTTTTTGAGATATTATAAAGATCAATAACTTTATTTCCTAATCGTTTACAAGTAAAATCGAGTTGGATTTTATCTTTAATGATCTTTCGAGATGCTTTTTGTTTTATCACATCTACATTATCTACTCTGTATTTGGCCTTGGTCGATCTTGCTTTTGGCATGCGATTCGCCCACTCCAATTCTTTCTTTAGAAGTTGTCGAGCCTTGTCTATTCCTGTATTTCTAAGTTCAATTCTATCACTTCTTTTTTCGAGATAATAGCTGTAATTGCCGGTGTAACTAAATAGCTCATTGTTTTCTAGTTCGATTATTCTGTTACAAACTCTGTCTAAAAAATAACGGTCGTGAGTTACCATTAAAAGAGTTATTTGATTATCCATCAAATAATCTTCAAGCCATTCAATCATTTCTAGGTCGAGATGGTTGGTTGGTTCATCAAGAATTAATAAGTCGGGTTTTTTAAGTAATACAGAAGCTAAGGCAATTCGTTTTACTTGTCCACCAGAAAGTGTAGAAATAATTCTGCTTTTATCGTCGATTCGAAGTTTACTAAGATACTGATTGATGTTAAGCTCCAAATCCCAAGCTTCTAAAGCCTCAATTTGATCCATTACTTGGTGTAATTCTTCTTTAGGATCTTCGATTAATAGTTGTTCGTATTTATGAAGTAAAGCAATAGTATCTGCAAAGTCGGAATTGATAGCTTCTTCAATACTTAGATTTTCTCCATAGGCCGGAGCTTGTTCTAAATAAGCGGTTTTAATACCATTTTTTGTGGTTATTTCTCCAGCTTCGAAATCAATATTCCCTGCTATTATTTGTAAAAGAGTGGATTTTCCAGCTCCATTTTTTGCAATTAATGCAATTTTTTCGTTTTTATGAACACTTAGAGATATGTCAGAAAATAAATCAATATCACCAAAACTCTTACTTACACTTTCTGCTCTTAAATAAATCTCATCTAATGCCATAATCTAATTTTTAGGACACAAAGGTAAGCAGAACTACGATAAAAGATGCATAGATTATTACTTAGTGTTGACAATAATAATTTCGTTTAAATCGGTAGAGTAGCGTTGCGAAAGATTTTCTTGTTTCATTTTCCACATTTTGTTGAGGTCTTGCGAAGCCAGCTTAACGGTATGTCTTCCGTAGTCGAGATTTAATTGATCTATAGTTTGCATCAATTTTTTATGTTTTGGATTTTTATCTTCGAAAAGATTCAATTGGTCTGGGAATTCTTGACATAGATCCATAACAATAACGCCCGCTTTTTTGTATTGATATTCTTTTTTAAAGATACGATTTAAGCCATTAACTGCATATTTGACTAGGTCTATACTCGAATTAGTAGCAAAGGGAAGTTTGACGACTATACTTTTCGAATATTGTGCTTGAGAGTTTTTGTAACCATTGGTTTGGATAAAAATCATTATCGCATTGGCTTGCGATTTTTGTTGTCTTAATTTCTCGGCACATGAAAAAGCGAAGGTCGAAATTCGTTCTCTTAAATCTTTGAATTCGGTATATGTTTTATCGAAGGATCGGGTAGTGGCAATACTTTGCTTATTTCTAATTTCTTCGAACTGAATAATAGATTCGCCCAATAAATCTTTTTTTAGACGTAACCCAACTATAGACATGTGTTTACGCACCCAGGTATCCGACATCTGTGTAAATTGATAGGCATTTTCTACACCTACAGCTTGTAATCGTTTACTGTGCTTCCGCCCAATACCCCAAACATCAGATATTTTTGTCCATCTTAGAGCTTTTATTCTTTTCTCTTCATTGTCAATATAGTAAACACTTTTAGTCCTATCGGGGAATTTCTTGGCAATTTTATTGGCTACTTTTGCCAACGATTTGGTTTTTGCAATTCCTATACTTGTCGGTAATCCTGTCGATTTAAGAATGGTTTTTTGTATTTTTTGTCCGTATGCGTTTAGATCGTAATTTTTAAATCCTTTAAATTTTAAGAAAGCTTCGTCTACACTATAAATTTCAACATCGGGGGTAAACATTTTCATAATATTCATCATCCGATTACTCATATCGCCATAGAGTGCATAGTTCGATGAAAAAATTTTTATTTTATGTTTTAATATTAAATTTTTTGATTTGAAATAAGGGAGACCCATTGGGATACCCAAGGCTTTAGCTTCGTTGCTACGGGCAATAATTACACCATCATTGTTAGATAGAATAACGATAGGTATCCCCTGCAAATCGGGGCGAAAAACCCGCTCGCAAGATGCATAAAAATTATTTCCATCTACAAGTGCATACATCGATAAGATTGTTTTAGAAACTTTTGATTAGGTGAATTACTATTCCCCAGATAATAAAATCGTTATCTTCGGTTACTTTTATAGGTTTGTAATCGTCGTTTTCGGGCATTAGCCAACATGCATTTTCTTCAATCTTGATACGTTTAACCGTAAATTCACCATCGATAAAACAAACGGCTATTTTCCCATTTACGGGTTCTAAACTTTTGTCGATAACCAATAAATCGCCTTCGCTAATACCTGCATTTTTCATTGAATCGCCTTTTACACGACCATAAAAAGTGGCATTCGGATGTTTAATAAGTTCCTTATTTAAGTCTATTGATAAATCTAAGAAATCGGAAGCGGGAGAAGGGAAACCGGCTTTAATATTTTCGTCAACTAAAGGGATTTCAAGGATGGTTTCTGTATTAGCAGAATAAATATCGAGAGTCGAGGAATTATGCAAATTTAGAAGTTTCATAGAAAGTCAATTGATTAGCTTGCAAAATTACGGAATGATTCTCTAGAAATATATAGATTATTAATAATTTATATTTTTAGGGGTCACCGTTTAAGTTAAAACTATGTGCTGTAAGGGTATTTTGCTTTTGGCTTTCGAAAATATAACAAGACTGTTTTTCAGTTTTTTGATATTTGCCAAAAAAAAGAACCATCTCGTAAGAGATAGCCCTTTCTTTATGAAGTCCTAATAATTTATAATTTAATCAATTTTTGAACTTTTGTTCCTACTTTCACAAAATAAATACCTTGATTAAGACTTGATACATCAATTGTTTCGATTGTATTGTTGCTATTAAGTATCTTAACAGTTCTTCCGTTGATATCCATAATTTGTATTGTTGTTATATTCTTACCTTTAATAGTTAGAATATCTTTTACTGGATTAGGATAAATAATTAATTTTGAAGAAATGGTATTAATTTGTTTAACTCCTGTTGCGACAGCAGGGTCGATGTAAATCTGTGCAGAATATGTTGTATTTGAGTTTAAACTCTTGTTGCAAGGTACAAATGTAATATCGAAGTTGTATACTCCTGCGGCATCAATAGTTCCGTCATAATTGATTGTGAATGATGCTAATAAGTTTCCGTCTATATCAAATAGATTCCAAGTTACAGCAATACTATCTTCCAATACTTGATAATCTGTTACTACAACATCGTTTACTGTAGTCGCAAAACATGAATCAATAGGCTCGTTTACGGTGAATGTATCTACAGGATTATTCCACATATTAGAATCGTCTATAGCTGAATAAACATAATCTGACTGTGTAAAGCTACATCCGTTTGCATCTGTTACGTCAACTACATAGTATCCTTCAGCTAAACCAGATAAGTCTTCTGTAGTTTCTCCTGAATCCCAAGCATACATATATGGTGCTGTTCCGCCATATACAACTAAATTTATTTCTCCGTCGTTTGCTCCTTCGTAAGAAGTATAGACTGGATAAGTATTACCATAGAAACCAAAACAAGGATCTGTATTTGTAGAGTCTGTATTTGTAGAATCATTAGGGTTGGAATCTACTCCTACTGTAAAACTAAAAGTTCCAGATGTTTGCTCTGCATCCAATACGGTTAAAGTATAAATACCAGCTGCTATACCAGAAATATCTTCTGTATTTGCTCCGTTATCCCAACTAAACTGAAAAGGGGCGACGCCTTCTGTTACTGTTACGTCAATAGCTCCGTTTAAAGCATCAACTACTGTTTCATTTGTTATTTGTGCTGTTACATTGATGTAAAGCGAATCTTGTGCGTATCCAAAACTCATTAAAAGTCCAACTAACGCGATTGTGAAAAATTGTTTCATAATTCCTAAATTTATTTGATTAATATTTTTATTCTTTACAGTATTAAACTGTTTCTACTTTAAATACCCGAGTTTTCTGAAAGGTTGTCTTTAAAGATTTAGTTTTTTATTATTTTCTTTACAAGTATACTGTTACTTGCTGTTTTACAAGATAATACATAAGTTCCTTTTTCTAAAATACTTGTGTTAATTACCGTATTCTCTTTAGTTATTTGTTGAGATATTACTTTTCTGCCTGCAATATCGATAATAGAAATATTGTAATTTTTGTTTATTTCCGTTAACTTAATTCTAATTTCATTTGTAAATGGGTTAGGGTAGATGCTGAAGTTTTGATTTAAAGAATGATTTTCTGGAACAGAAATAACATCGTTGGTTTGGATTGTTAAATTTACGAGTTGTAAGCTATCTTTTTTGGGGCTTAAATATATCTCGACAGGTAAAGTGTTTTTACCCGATTTTTCGACATAAATTGAATATCCTCCATATGGAATTTTATCGAATTGATAGTTTCCTTGCCCATCTGTTAAACAAAAATCGATAACTTGTGAATTATCATCTTTCAGCAATACCGTAACATTTGAGGCCGCTTGGTTATTTAATGATTTATTAAAATTAGAGAACCAATTTTGCTGATAAATCGCTTCCTCAAAGCCACTATCTTCTTCGTAATTAACCATTCCACTTACAAAAGCTTGTCCGTGCAAGATTTCATCATAATAATCTAAATGAATATCTGCTATTCTAATTGAATCGACTAAAATTAAGTTAGAGGAATTCCAATTAGTTATATCTCCATAATAGCTTGGGAAATAGATTGGGAAGAATTCATAATCTAAATCGAAATACGGCACTGCATAAACGGTATATTGCCCCGAATCTATATTTAAGAACTGATATTGACCTGAATTTATTTCCGTCTTTGCCAAGACTTTATTTTCATCATCGATAAGCAAAGCAATGCCTTCGGGCAATAAAGCTGTTTTTGCAAATATTTGTCCCAAAAGCGAATATTCAACAATTATGGGTGGTTCTGTAATGGTAATATTTAAAGAATCTTGACAGCCATTATTATCGGCAACTGTAACCGAATATTCTCCAGCAACTAAAGACGATATATCTTCTGTAGTTTGTCCTGAATTCCAATTATAAGAATAAGGAGCAATGCCATTGCTTACCGTTAAATCTATACTTCCATCATTACTTCCGTTTTCACTTACATTGATTTGTGTGTGCGATAGACTCAAATTACAAGGCGGAACAATATTTACATTGACCGTATAACAAATTGAATCCACACAATCTATAACTGAACATGAGGAATCACTAGAAGTTTCAATAGTTAAACAAACAGTGTATACGCCCGAGGTATCGTATTGATGTGATGGGTTTAGTAAAGTAGATGTAAATCCATCACCAAAATCCCAAGTAGATGAACATAATGTTAATCCATAAGTATCGCTTTGATTTTGGAAGTTAACTAAATTTGTAGAATCTACATTTGATGTGAAATCAGCATCACAATTTTGAGCAGAAAGTTTTATTAAGCTTAAAATTCCAATAATTAATATGACTATAATTTTCTTCATGTTTTTAATTATTTCTTGTTGTTTCGAATAAAGTAATCTTTTATTATCAATAGAATTGCTTTGATATACACTTACTTTAGAAATGATATTGCAAACTTATGGTAACTCCAAGATTATCTAAGTTCTGATTAAAATTTGATTCGTCTTTTACGATTGCATTTAGATTATATCTGTAACTCATAGAAATAGATGTTGATATTTTCTTGTTCAGATTATATTTTAGTCCTAAGCCAAAATGTGCCCAAAAATTAAATTTAGCAAATGGCATAACTGAAGCATCAAATACTTTTCCATTGGCATCGGTATAATAAGCCTGCGACTTAATATGAATTCCTGTCACCAAACCTACTCGCATAAATGGTTGCCATTTTTTTGATCTGCTAAAAGAATATTCTATAAAGAGTGGAATCTCAAAATACTGATACATGTTTTTATAAGCAAAGGCCTTTTCTGTCCATGCGGAATCAGTTCTTGTATTTAAGGTCGAATCCTGAGTAATATATTTTGTCGAATCTGTAATCACTGTCATTACGGTGTCGCCTTGTAATAGTGAGTCTAAATTTAAATACGAAGTGTTAGTTACATTCCAATTCTCCATATCGGAGTAAGTCCAGAAGTCAATTTCTTGAGTTTCTAAAGATTTATCTATAGTATTAAAATCTTGTGTGTATTGACTGTAAGCCAGACCACCACCTAGCGATAATTGTTTAAACTGATACGACAATTCTAAACCAAAGCCATAAGAGTAATCAGGATTATAAGCATCACTGTTAATTTTAGATATATCTTGACTTTCACTAGCATTAGTATTATTAAATCTCGATATCGAGTAATTTGGTCGAATATAGGCTCCCAAGTTCCAACGATTGGATGGCAAGATTATTTCTTGACCATGAATGTTAATACCTACGGTATCGTCTTGCAACGGGTAATCGTTGAGATTTGGATAAGGTATTCCCCATAAAGTAAAATTAATTCGAGCTTCTAAAAGTGCAATAGAGCTATTGCCAAAACTTTCTTTTTGTTGATAATCATCTGTAGGTAAAACTTGTTGATTATTCGATTTTGTCTCTTCTGAAACGATTACAGACTCTGACTGATTAATAGTTTTGTCTTGAGCAATTTTTGTAGAGCTTGTTGGAATAGCTGTTTCCTTTACTGCAGGAATTGTATTATGTTTTATTAAATCAGCTTTGTCTAGGATTTTAGATTCTGACTCTTTAAGCTGTTTTATATTTAATTTGTTGATTTTGGAGTTCTTATTTTCTAAATCAGAAGATCCTTTTATTATAGTAACAGTATTTGTTGGTGTAGCTATCGCAGTTGTTTGAGATTCTAATATTTCTGAATTATTTTTTGTTTGTTCTTTTCTAATAGTATTTGCAATAACTGAAGTATTTGTTTGATTAATTTCGGTATTCTTGTTTTCTTGAGAATTCTTTAACAAGAATGAAGAACCTGCAATAGTTAATAGAAGGAGCAAAGCCAAAGAAATACGAAAATAAGTATTCTTAAAAGTATTGTGCCAGAACATTTTCTTTTGTATCTGAGTTTTCACTTGTCCACTTGGTTTTAACTCCAAATCATTGAGCGAATTTTCAAATAATTGGTCTATATTATCAAAATCTAAATTCATATTGAACTTACTATTTTTTGTTTTTTATTATTAATTTTTTCTAAAACTTTCTTCTGCAATAGTTTCCGAGCTTTAAATAGTTGTGTTTTCGATGTGTTTACCGATATGTCAAGCTCTGTAGCAATATCTTGATGTGTATATTTTTCAAATATATACAAGTTAAATACAATTCGATAACCATCGGGGAGCTGTTGTATTAGGAACAAAATCTCTTTTTGAGAGATATTGATGTTAGCCTCCTCTTGATTTTTTTCTTGAATATGCATTTCAATATTTTGGTCCATCTCATCAAAAATCTTATGCTTTTTATTATCTCTAATATAATTTAGAGCAGTATTAACAACTATCTTTTTTATCCAACCAGAAAACGAAGCTACCGAAGTAAAATCGTATTTCGATATTTTCGTAAACACTTTAATAAAACTCTCTTGCAACACATCCTCTGCTTCATTAATGTTAGAGATATATCGTGCACAAATTCCCAACATAGCTCCAGAATATAAATCATAGATTTTATTCTGAGCAGATGCCTTACCCTTCTTACAATCTGATATTATTTTTGTATCCAAGTTCATTATCTATTCCACTCTAGTAACCCTGATTCATTAAAATGGTTGTCTGAGAAATTAACATTTTTTCTTATTATTTTCTGATTTTTTACAAATGTACGGTTTCTCGTTATGTTAAGTAATGAGAAAAAAAGGATATTATTTATTGATTTTTTAAGATTGCGTTATTATTCTTATAATATTATTAAAATTTTATACTTTTATTTTTTAGCAATAAATTTAGGATTCATGACAAAAAAAGAGCGGTTTAACAATATCATAGAATATTTCAAAATTAATCAACCTATTGCCGAAACAGAACTAGATTATACAAATCCGTTTAATTTATTGGTAGCTGTTATTCTTTCTGCACAATGTACCGATAAGCGAGTGAATTTAATCACACCTGATTTGTTAGCGGTTTATCCAACGCCCGAAAAGATGGCCGAGGCAACCAGGGAAGATATTTTTGAATACATAAAATCATGTTCTTTCCCGAACAATAAAGCCAAACATCTGGTTGGAATGGCAAGTATGCTAATTAAAGATTTTGAGGGACAAATTCCCGATAATATTACAGATTTACAGAAATTACCAGGAGTGGGACGCAAAACGGCTAATGTAATTGTTTCTGTTGTTTTTAACAAACCCGCAATGGCGGTCGATACGCATGTTTTTCGAGTATCTGCTCGAATAGGTTTATCTACGAATGCTAAAACGCCCCTAGATACAGAGATGCAATTGGTTAAATATATTCCCGAAGAACTATTGCCTATTGCTCACCATTGGTTGATATTGCATGGTCGATATGTTTGCTTGGCAAGAACACCTAAATGTGGAGAATGTGGCTTAACAAAGTGGTGCAAGGCTTATCCTAAGATTTTAAAGAAGTAAATTTTTTAAGCAAATTTTGATATGATATTTGGAGTAGTATTTCTTTTTGAGATGAATGCTTTGACCTAGGATTATTTGTTAGTATTTTTCTTTTTATTACTAAAAAATAGAACACCACCCATTCCAGCACCATACAGCGTCATAAGCAAAGGGTTAGATTGGATAGGGCAAGTTCCAGAGGCACAGCCTACGTAATAATAATAGGCATAACCACTTATTGCCCCTAACGTAAACCCTAGAGCTAATCTTATCCAGTTAATATTATTTATTATATCTTTGATATTCATACTTTTTTAATCTTAATTGCGTTTGCAAATATAGTAGAATTTAGAATATATGCATAAAATCATACTCCTAAGCTTAAGTTTATTCCTTATTTCTTTCTCTGCTTCTGCACAAAAACAGAATTGGGTGGAAAATAAGGTTATTACTATTCATGGTATGTTTGAGGAGTTGTTTCTTTCAGATGGAACTAAATTTATTCAGTCAGACAGTACAAAGCTATCTTTATCTTACGAAATTTCTGAGCAGTTTAAAGAATTATTAGTTAATAAAGAATCTTTCAATTATTCTTTCGATTCGTTGAAGCGGATTGGAATACGAATGAGTCAAGATAAAAAAGTAAAGACTTATACTTGGAGTATTAAATTAGAAAATGGAGAACATATTTATTACGGTTTTATTCAACAGAAAGATGGCAATAAACTAAAAGTTTATCAGTTGAAAGATGATTCTAGAAAAATGAAGTCGGATATTGAATATTTAGCTTTCGACCATAAACATTGGTATGGTGCTAATTATTATAAAATTGTGGATTTTAAATATAGAGGAAAAAAAATGTATGCTCTTTTAGGAATGCGGAGTAATAAATATATCTCGAAAATAAAGCTTATAGAAATTTTATCATTTTCTGGTAAAAAAGCTAAATTTGGACATCGGGTCTTTAAGTACGATCGTAAAGATGACCCTGATAAAATTAAACGTAAGCAATATAGAATTCTAATGGAGTATGATCAAAAAGTCTCTACTACTTTAAATTATGATGAGAGATATAAAATGATTGTCTTCGACCACTTAGCTCCAGAAAGTCCAAAATTAAAGAATATTCGTCGTTTTTATGGTCCCGATGGTTCTTATGATGCTTTTGCTTTCGATGGTTTTAAATGGAAATATATACCAGATAAATGGGCTGTGAATGGCCGTAATAAAAAGCAAGATAAATTAAAAAATAAAGGTATAGATTATACATTTTAGAATTCACGAGATTCAATTTTTGAAAGATATTGATACTATCCCGAAAATTGTGTACGCTTTACATAAACGCTTTTCTCTTTTCTTTCATAACACTTCAATTTTTTGTAACGCTATTTCAGGACTAGACAAGCTTAAAAGAAAGTCATAGTAAAATAATTTTTTTATGGCTTTTTTCTGACTATACAGAAATTAATTCCACATCGTGTGATTAAAACACATAACTTAAAATAATTCTTCCATAACCAAATGGATTATTTTGATAATCACTTTCTAAATAGCGCATATATTCCATATAAAAATGAGCATACTGGAGTACAAATCCATATCTTCCAATTATCTGGAAATGATTGTAATCACCATAACAGTAACGATAATTATTTTCTTCAAAAGTAATTAAACTTCCCTCTAGTGTACCATCTCTAAACATATAATTAGCCATTCCCTCTGTAAAAAAGTATATCTGAAATTTTCTGTTTAGCTTATTATTAACATAATCAATTTGTTCTTGTGCTGATTTTTTTCTTATCCTTTTAGGAATTATCTTTTTTCTTGAAGAGCTAAATTTAGCTAAATCATCAGTGGTTAATTTATTCTTGTTTTTGGAGTTTGCAATACCATAGAAGTTCATATAAGTATCGGTAAAACGTCCAAATTTAAATCGAAAACCAATTTGGGCAAAATTATACATTGCACCTATATGACCAACACCAAATAAATGTAATTCGGTTAGGTAAGTTGTTACAGGTATTTGATGTATATATTGTATTTCGTAATCTAACATTAATCCATTATTTAACTGATTATTCCAACCATAAACTAACGGATTATCAATCATTTCATGAACTGTATTTTGAGCTTCTTTGGCAAAAGATGTGGGACCTTGCATCCCTAAAAACACTCTTGAAACAAGTTTCCTACCTTTCCAAAAATTATTAGAATATTTAGCGTATGTTAAATATAGTAGTCCAGTATATGGTCTGTCTGTAGTATCTAACTCCGATATTTTAGTATTTTTCGGGGTGAACATATCCTGACTTATTGCCAAACTGAAATCTCTATATTTAGTATCTTTAAATCCAAATAATATTTTATCTGAAACTGTATTATTAAAAATACTATGTGCAACTTCAATATTTACACCATCAGAAAAATTTCTGTCAGATTGAAACCAGTATGTAAATAAATCGTTGGCCTGATTAATTTTCACAAAACTGATTTGCTTATACTCTAGTAGCGAATCAGTCTGTGATTTTGCCATAAAAGGCATCATCAAAAAAATTATAATAATTGAATAAGAATATTTCATTTTTATCTATGCTTAAACCATTACAACAATTTAGTATTTTGGTTATTCAGAATATTTTAACCAATCTTGCTATGTACATGACAAAAATATATTAGTCTACAAATTCAGTATCATCATTATATATTTCGTTTGGTTTTCCAAACCAAGAAATAATTTTACCTGAAAGTAATCCTCCAATAATTGCCAGTATAACTGTAAGCAATATCCCTTTAATTTGAGCACTAACATCTAGGCCTTCAACAACTAAAATAGCCACTAAACCACCAAATATCCCTGGTATTCCATGAAGGTTTGATACACCACAAGTGTCAATAATTTTATGAAATTTTTCCTGTTTTTCTTGAAAAATTGCAAAGCCTATTGTTGAAATAGCACCTGCAACAAGTCCAATAATCATAGCTTCTAAATGAGTTGCATAATCGCAAGTTGCTCCAATGGCAACACCACCTGCAAGAGCTGCATTTGCTATATCAGCAACATTAATTTTACCTCTGATTGAAACGGATGCAATATATGTGGCAATTGTTGAGCCACTTAATGCAATAAATACATTTACAACTGTTAAAGGAATAGCTTCAGCAGGGACTAATGCGGCACAGAAGCTCGGCCAAAATACCCATAAAATCATACTCCCTAATAATGAAAATCTATCAGATGTTGCATCAGTCAATATTGGAATTTTTCTTTGAGCTTTTGTTGTCAATGAAATAGCAGCCGAAATTCCAAAGATTGCTCCAAAAGCATGAATAACAATAGAACCACCAGTATCAGCTACTGTACCCACAAAATTAAAATAGTCTTCTATAACAACTAATTCATTAATTATAAAAAACGGAATAAATAGCAAGCCTAGAATCATGTATTGAAATATTTTTAATCTCCCAAGAAGAGCTCCTGCAGCAATTAACAAACTGGCTGCCGCAAATTCCGCAAGAATAAATTGTTCAATTTCTCCTCTATGCTCAAAAATTCCCATTTCTTTAATGGAAAGATACGTAGGTATTGCAACACTAACTAAAAGGAAAGTTGCTGTAAGTGATGAGCGGCCATACTTTTTTACAAAAACCATTAAAAAGCCAAAACCAATTAATAACATAGCCATAATATGTATAGCTCGGTTATATTGTTGAACCTCCAATATTGAAGAAATCTCGGAACTTGTCACTCCTTGTGTGTAACCATTAAATACTGAACCAAGAAAAATAATGGTTAAAACTGCTAATTTTTTTAAGTAATTTTTCATGTTAATTTGTCTAAAATATTATTATTATTAATCCTTTTGACAATCTAATTGACTTTCACCTAATGATTGATATAATAAGCGTTTGCATTTTGGTTTAGCAATCAGTTTCATACAACTAAAGTAGCGTGAATCTAATAAATTTGCAACTAAATTTATCCTAATAATGTGACTTGGTGAGATTCATACAGGGTAATAATAACAAGTTTATAATAGCGTTGTAAAATTAAAACCTCTAAACATTTCAAAATCTATAACTTGACTTATTTTTCTTAATGGATTTTCTATTTAAAAAATTTCTCTTTTGTGAATTATTCGTTAAATGACCCTTTATTGCCTTGTGTTTTATACATCTAAATTCTTGCTGAAATTACATGTTGAATGTAGTGTATGATAAGTTGATTATTAGATGTTTAAAACTTGCGTTTCCCTTGGTGTTATTAAACGAACTTTATCGTTTCTTTTGAAATATTAAATCTGATGTGTCTTGTATTAAATTTAATCCTTTTTTTAGAGTTATTTTTTTATGTTTATTTGGCTCTCTTTTTCTAAAGCTTGATATAAGTATTAAATTTACTCTAATTTTCATTTCTTCTTGTGTGTTGGCAGAACATACTCTTTTACAATTTGGCGTCAAGCGTTGGCTTGTGTGAATAGCAAATGTGTATGACTTTTAAGCGGATTTTAAATTTTTTTCCAAATTAATGTTTTCCAAAAAAAATATTTAGAACCTACAACTTTTATTTCATTATTACGTATTTCTGTAATTTTTAATTCAAATACCATTCCTTTTTCTGGACCATACATTTCTCCATCGATCCATTCTTTATCATCAGAATCAAATTCTAAGTCTTTTATAATGACCATACCAATCAAAGATTTATTTCTTAAATCTTCATCATTGTTATTTATATCTGTTTTTTGTCCATCTTCAAAACCATTTAATGCAATAATTTTACCATAATATTTTCCTTCATATTTAAAAATCTTAACATCTAATTTATTTGGTAAATGATATTTCCCTATTATATCATCAGATTTTTGTGCAAAAGCATAAGTTGATATTAAAATTATAATTATTAAAAATTTATTTCTCATATTTATATTTTTTAATCCCAATTGGGATTTTTAATTCCCTGACGCTTGCGAGGTTGTTAATTAAAAACGACAATAGTTTTAATATATTGAGTTTTCCTGCTGATAAAAGCGAACAGGAATGTTCGCTCTACTAGAAATTATATTTTATTTTAGTATAAACCATTGTATTATCCTGATATTGACCAAATTGCCCTGATCTATCACCTACAAAAATATTTGCACCTAAAAGTATATTAAAACTATCATCGAAATCATACGAAATTTTAGGTCTTATAAGAGCATCTTCGCCAGTTAAACCAACATATGAAAATAACTCAAGATGAAGTGTCTCTCGCATCATATCGTAACGAATCAATCCTGTTGCCATATTATTAATTTCATCATCTACCATTCCATCGCTATAATCTAAAATATATTTTTGTATAAACTGTGCCTAAGTAC
>Ga0256842_1002233_pt1 | contig 14238 bp, 16 predicted proteins | sample 4559240metaG_FD_185973 | JGI IMG/M metagenome (GOLD analysis project Ga0256842, IMG submission 185973) | Hydrothermal vent microbial communities from Guaymas Basin, Mexico - 4559-240 | ecosystem: Environmental > Aquatic > Marine > Hydrothermal vents | place: Mexico: Guaymas Basin | collected...
CCTTTCCTTCTGAGCTCTGAACGTACATTATTTGTTAACCTAGATAACCGTGTTTCATCAGTGGCTACCAATCTCCTCACCACCCATAGAATATGTGAATGGGCTCGGCAGCGGCCAAGGCTCAGCATCCACTGTAACTATCTATAATATTGAAGGATTAAAAACCTCAGCACGCTCGTGCATAAGTCATCGCTTAGAGCTCTTCTTGGGGATATTCATCATTGTTAAAACATTTCGAGAATTAATGCATAATTATAAATTACTAAGGTAGTTGGGCTCCGCCAAATGCCTTCTAATCATCAATTCATTGTCGGGAGTACTCTTCATCGCCTCTGAATTAATTATTTGTTTTTAAGGATTTCTTGAAGTTTTCTTCTCACATGCTCAGCTACTGTTTTTCCATCAATTCTTCCACGAACTATTTTCATTACAGTGCCCATTATGATCTTGAATGCTTTCTCAGGCTTCTCCATGATTATCTTCATATTCTGACTTATCGCATCTTCTATTATTTTGTCAAGCTCTTCTTCGCTTATTCTTGTTAATCCGAGTTTCTCTGCTGCTTCTATAGGTGTTGTTCCAGGATGCTTGGCTATGTATGATAAGATCTCGGGTATTGCTTCCTTAGAGACCTTGTTCTCAGCCACTAGTTTCAGAGTTTCTTCTATGTCTTCATCAGAAATATTCTCTATCGGGACACCTTCTCCTTTAAGCATCTTCAAAGTATTTGTAAGTGTTGATGCTACTAGTTTTGGCGGGAGCCTCTCCCTGTACTTCTCTACTAGTTGTTCAAACAGATCAAGTCTTAGATCATTTAATATAGCATTAGCGAGTTCTTTGCTTAACCCATATTCTCTTATGAATTTCTCCAACTTTACATCCACTGGTTCTGGAACATATTTCTCAGCTTCTCTTAGTAACTCCTCTGTAATCTCTACTGGAGGTATATCTGTTTCAGGATACATTCTGGCAGCTCCTGGTCTTGGCCTAGTATACTTTGTTGTTCCATCGGGGTTAGCCGCACGTGTTTCCTCAGGTACTCCTTTTAATGCCTGCTTAGCTCTCTGTATAACAGCTTTTAGTGCTTTGTATGCTTTTTCTTTTTCATCAGCTATTATTATGATCGCGTCCTTATTTTTATCAGCACCTAGCTTATCATATAGTTTTTTCACTTCTTCCTCACTAATACCATATCCGGGTAGCTCGTCTGTATGGAATAAGCCACCGACACCTCCCCATACTCTAGCATAATCTGCTAGTTCTGTACCAAATCTTCTCCCGGGCTGTACTTCTTTTCCGAGAAGCCCTTTGAAACCAGGGAGTACGATTGCATAGACGCCGTGTCCTTTCCTACTTATAATTCTCCTAATGATCTTTGATCTCGTTTCTTTGAACAAATCAGTTACATCATGTATCGTTTCAGAGATGTCTTCCTCTTTTACACCTCTATTAATAAGTTCTTCACGGATCTCTAGTAGTTTAACCTGCCTCATCACTTCGTACTCTACAACCTTAGATATGAGATATAAGTGTTGAACACCTTTTATCTCGATCTTTGCTCCTCCCTTTATCGAGACATTAAGATCTTGTCTAATAGTTCCAAGTCCCCGCTTGGCCTTGCCTGTTAATCTAACTAGTTGACCTATTTTGAAAGCAACTCTCTCTGCTTGCTCCGGATCATGAATATCTGGTGCTGTTGCTATCTCGATTAATGGTATCCCTAATCTGTCAAGCTTGTATTTTACAAAGTTCTTTTCCTCACCTAGTTTCCTAGCAGCATCTTCTTCTAAACAAAGTGTTTGGATACCAATCTTCTTGTCACCATCCATAATGTACCCGTCTAGGGCAATGATCGATGTTCTCTGAAAACCACTTGTGTTACTACCATCGATAACTATTTTTCTCATAACATGGATCTCATCGACTATGTACATATTAAGTGCTTTTGCTACAGCCAAGGCTATTACTAGTGCTTCTCTATTAAGCTCATGTGGGGGTTCTTCATCAGCTTCCACAAGACAAGAAGCTGTTCTAGGAGCATGGTACTCGTACTTCCTGCCTTTCTTCCATTCGAGAAGAGCTGCTACATCAACTTCTCCTAACTCGCTACGAGTTGGACGTAGTTCTCTGACGAACACGTCTTCCGGATCGGTTTCAACTAGTTTTGTTGGACAACTACAGAATAGTTTCTCTCTAGTATCTAGTTGTATATGGATTTCTAAACCAACCTTGAGGCCTATTTCCTCATAGTTCAGTTTACCAGTCATGTGTGAGGCCACCTCGGGAATAAATCTATTGTTAGACGTGGGTTCATTTCACCAACAATATTCGTTGTCATTAACTCCTTGACTTCGTCTAAGTTCCTCGTCTTTGAACCAAGAATCCACGATAGCTTAACATAAGCTGTTTCTGGAAGCATATCATTTCCTGGTATCACGCCTGCTTCTATGAGTCTCCTACCAGTACTGTATACGAACATATCAATTCTTCCGAAAAGACACTGACTAGTCATCACTACGGGTATTTCTTCTTCAACTGCTCTCCTAATAGCTTCAATAGCTCTATTAGTGATGTGGCCTAGGCCTGATCCTTCAATAACTATTCCGTGATACTTCTTATCAATAAGATAATGAATTATGTCTACTTGGAAACCCGGATATGCTTTGATCAAGGCTACTTTTTCATCAAATTTGTTCTCAAGAACAGGTTCTTTATCCTTGTTTCTCTCCTCTATTATCTCGTTAACTATTATGATCTTCTTCTCATATGGGTTTATCACTGCTAGTGGTTTATCATTAATGGTTTGAAACGCATCTCTCCTACTAGTATGCATTTTCCTAACTTTCACGCCTCTATGAGCTAGTGCATACGAATCGCCAGTCTCACCATGCATTACTACAACAGATTCAGCAAATGGGGCACGAGAAGCTGTTAAAAACGCTGATAACAAGTTAAATGCTGAATCAGAACTTGGTCTATCACTACTCCTCTGCGCACCGACGAAGACTATTGGTACTGGCTTATTCCTAATAGCAAAAGCCATTGCCGCAGCTGTATAAGCCATCATATCTGTTCCATGAGCCACAACTACTCCATCAACACCCTCGTTCATTTCTTTATAAATTTCTCTTGCTATGCTTTCCCAGTCTCTAGGAGTAATGTCTTCGGAAAAAACATTAAGTATTTCTCTAGCATCAAGCACAGCAATATCACTTATCTCTGGGATAAACTCCATTAACTCCTCAACACTCAGAGCAGGTCTTACAGCACCAGTTTCATAATCTACTTTTGAAACAATAGTACCACCAGTACTGAGAAGCACTACCTTCGGCAAACCAAGTCTTTGAGCCTTTACTCCACGCTCAAGAAGAGGCTTTTTCGCTCTACGTTTCTCCTTAACATATACTTCTGTAAACTCATCGACACGAACACCCACGTTATAGCCATTATCAAGCTTGATCACAATAATTGGTTTATCGCCATAAAGCTTCTCACGAGGCATCAGCAGTCCTTCAAAGACTTTATCTTTCTTCTTAACAACTATTCTGTCCCCAACTGAAGCATTTATCTTCCTAAGTATATCAGCCACAATACCCCTATAACCGAAATAATCGTTATTCAAAACCTAGCACCTGAAATTTATTATCAATTATAGAGTGCTAAAAACTATGTTTACTCAAAAATTAAAATCAATTCCTAGAATTATGTAAAGTTTACTTAAAACTATCGATTCTATACCTTCTATTAGTTCTTCAAAGAACAGAAATTTGTTCAATCAAAATATTACTAGATACTTAAGCTTTTGTTAAAAATACTTACTTCTATCTTCTCCTCCTAGGTACTTGTTGTGCCGCCAATACTATTCTTCTAATGTATTCCCATCTGTTCCTCATTCTTGGAGGCTTATTCTTCTTTGGCTTAGGCGGAATTTTTGGTGTTTGGCTCCTCACTTTTCCAGCTTTTGTCAATGAACCGTGGCTAGGCATATATCAACACCCTTTATCGAGATATATTAAATACCCTTATAGTGCTTTAAGTTTTTAGGGATATTTAAATATTGGTATAGGTGTAAGTGATCTATAGGAATCGGTGATATATGATGAAGAAAGCATACCTAGCTGAATCAGTCATAGGAGTATTCGCATTTGACGAGAAAGGAGAAGTGGTTGCAAAAGCAATAGCTCCAACTAATCTAGATGAGAATGTAGAGTATTTATTAAAGATCGAGAAAGGAGAAGAAACTCCCCAGCTTAAAGAGGTCTTATCCAAATTAAAAGAAAATGGATATACAACAGTTGTAGTAGAAACCGCCGAGACTGGTAGACATGTTTCTTCTGCTGGTTTAGAACCATTACTTGAAGTTGGGCACCTAGGAGCCGTAAAACTTAGAGAAAACATCGTCGATTATGCTATTGAAGTAGGATTTGCAAAAGATAAAGAAGATTACTATTCCAAAGTCCATGAAATCTCCTTAGAGCTAACACGTAGAAAACTCAGAAGAGCAGCACAGAAGAGAGACCTATTAGCCGTACAAGCAATTAGAGCAATTGATGATATTGATAAAACAATCAACCTATATGTCGCAAGACTAAGGGAATGGTATAGCCTACATTTCCCAGAACTCGATGAGCTCGTCCGTGAACATATAGACTATGCAAGAATAGTCTATGAACTAGGTCATAGAAATAATATAACTGTAGAGAATCTCAAGAAACTAGGTTTTAGCGAGCAGAAAGCAAAGAAAATAGCAGAAGCAGCAAAGAAGAGTATGGGAGCAGATCTTAGCGACTTCGATATAGAATACATAAAGACACTCGCAGGAATTATTCTCGACCTATACAAGCTAAGAGAAACACTAGAAGGCTACATAGAAGCGATTATGAAAGAAGTAGCACCAAACATAACAGCGCTAGTAGGTCCAAAGCTAGGCGCTAGGCTCTTAAGCCTTGCAGGAGGATTAGAGAACCTCGCAAAACTACCAGCAAGTACCATACAAGTACTAGGCGCTGAAAAAGCATTGTTTAGAGCTCTACGCACAGGAGGAAAACCACCTAAGCATGGAGTAATTTTCCAGTTCCCAGCAATCCATAGGAGCCCGAGATGGCAGAGAGGAAAGATAGCCAGAGCACTGGCAGCAAAACTAGCTATAGCCGCCAAAGTAGACTACTTCACTGGAAGATTTATAGGAGATAAACTGAGAGAAGAACTTGAGAAGAGAATCGCAGAGATCAAGAAGCTCTATGCTAAGCCGCCAGCGAGGAAGAGAGAAGAAAAACCTGCAAGACCGAGGAGAAGAAGAGGAAAAGGTAGAAGGAGAAGGAGAAGATAAGGGGGTGTGAGGCATGTCTCAAGTAGTTAATATTAAGCCCCATGAGAAATACTTTGGAGTATATATTGTAGAACTTGAAGATGGAAGTGTTAGATTAGCAACCAAGAACCTCGTTCCAGGTCATAGAGTATATGGTGAGAGACTGTATAAGTGGCAAGGAGAAGAATATAGAGAATGGAATCTCTACAGGAGTAAATTAGCAGCAGCACTTGCAAATGGATTAATGGAACAACCAATAAGAGAGGGACATTCAATACTCTACCTTGGAGTAGCTACAGGAACAACAGCAAGCCACGTATCCGACATAGTTGGACCAACAGGTAGAATATATAGCGTCGAATTCGCACCTCGTGTAATGCGTGAATTCGTGCTAGTAGCAGATGTTAGGAAAAACCTATACCCAATTCTGGGCGATGCTAGAAAACCAAAAGAATACCGTCACATAGTCGAAATGGTTGACGGAATATATGCTGATGTAGCACAACCGGATCAAGCAGCAATAGTGGCCGACAATGCTGAATACTTCTTAAAGGATGGAGGATATTTACTTCTAGCAATAAAAGCAAGAAGCATTGATGTAACAAAAGAACCAAGCGAAGTATACAAGAGAGAAATAAACACTTTAAAAGAAAGGGGATTTGAGATCCAGGACGTCGTACACCTAGAACCCTATGATAAAGACCATGCTATGGTATACGCTAGGTATAGGAGAAAATAAACAAATATTTAATCACTTTTTTAAAATATCCTTACATAGAAGGGGTATTATAAGAAATGTATAAGAAAATTCTCGAAGAACTAGTAGAGAATATAATGAATAATCTGAAAAGAGCTGGATTCATAGTTGAATATATAAACTATCCCGAGAACAAGCGTTCTATAGACATAGTAGGACTTCATGGACAAAAAAGACTAATGGTCAAGGTAACAGTGGACGCATCTCACCTCACAGAATTAGAAGTAAAAGACTTGAAAAAAGCTTCAGCAGCATACAACGCAACTCCCCTAGTTGTATCTGAGAAATATAGAAAGAAGAAAATGGAACCCGATGTAGTTTATCGTAGAAAAGATCTTAATATAATATGTACAGAACTTCTGGAGAAATACTTCTTAGAAAATGATAAACCCTTAGTATATGAGGTACAAGGAAACTATGTGGTAAAAATCAATCCACAAAAGTTCCGTGAAAGAAGACTCGAGCTTGGATATAGCTTAGGAGAACTCGCTGATAAAATAGGGGTATCTAGAAAAACCATATATGAGTACGAAAGGGGTAACATTAGTGTTACAGTAGATAAAGCAATCAAAATAGCCGATATAATGGGGGAAGACGTACTTGAAGAAATAGATCTTCTCAAACAAGAAGCTATACAGATAATAGAGGAAGAGCCACCAAGAAATAAAATAGAAGAAGTCCTAATGCGAATGAGTAAAAGAAAAGGAACTATTCTATACAAGTTGTTTAGAACACCAATTGATTATGTCCTAAGAACTAGAAGAGATAAGATCTCAATAATTAATGCTAGGAGAGACTATGAAAAACTAAAAATAAAGATCAAAGAAGCTGAAAGAATAACAAGACTCACAAGGTCAAAAGAAATAATTATTAGAAATCCTGAAGACGTAAAACTTATAGAAAGACTGCTTCTCGAAGAATAAATCAAATACCATGTAAATAAATAAATTATTATCAAATTAACTCTTTCTTATACTTGTTAGTTTGTAAACATAAATAACCCACACATTGGTGAATATATCTTGAAAACTTATATTATAACAGGAAGACCTGGAATAGGTAAGTCAACATTATTTAATAACATAGTTAACGAATTAACTAAACACAACATCATGGTAGGAGGGATCAAAAGCCCCGAAGTAAGAAATAGTAGAGGCTATAGGATCGGTTTCAAAATCGTGGATCTATTATCCGGCGAAGAGGGGTGGCTAGCGAAAAAGAATTATTATTCACCCATTCGAGTCGGAAAATATGGCGTAGTCATAGACGAGGCAAAAAAAGTAATAGAAAAAGCACTAACAAAAGCAATAGAAAAAGCTGACGTTATAGCTATAGACGAAGTTGGGCCCATGGAACTTAAGATAGACTTGTTCAGACAATTACTATATAAAGCCCTTGAAACAAATAAGCCTAAAATCCTAGTATTCCACATAAGATTAAACGACCCAATTATTTGGAAAAAAGTAAAAGAATATGAATTATTTACTGTAACACTCGAAAACCGTGAACACTTGAATAAAACATTGCCGAAGAAAATTCTTAAAGAAATACGAGAGTGTCTTGAAAAAAGGTGAGTAAAATAAATGAACATCAAGGTTTTTGACTGGGAGGAAATAATTATTGAAGGACTAGCCAAGATAATTATTCCAAAAAGAGAACTCTTTATAAGACCTGATGGGGTATATGAACCAGCTTGGTCTCCTGTATTTTATAACCCATTAATGGAGTTTAATCGTAACATAACAGTATTAGTTACAACAACATATTTTAATGGAAAAGAATTTTTCTTTATAGAACCATTAAGTGGAACTGGTATAAGGGGAATTAGACTAGCTCTAGAGTCAAATGGTTATGGATATATTAACGATGTTGATCCATTATCGTATTATTATATGGAAAGAAATATCTCGTTAAATAATCTACGAGGAAAACTAGTTGCAACAATTAATGAAGCAAATACTTTCCTTAATAACTTCACATTTAGCGGAATAATTGTTGACTACATTGATATAGACCCCTATGGATCACCCATACCCTTCATAGATTCGGCCATAAGACCTCTGGGGAAAAAAGCATTAATAGGAATCACAGCAACTGATACAGGACCATTAACATGTAGTCATAAACAAAAGACTCTAAGAAGATACGGTGTTAGATGCCAAAAGGTTGATTTCAGCAAAGAACTAGGATTAAGGATCCTATTGTATAATATAGCTTTCAGAGCAGCCAGTAATGACGTGGTCGTCTATCCACTAATTAGTTTTCAACATAAATACTATTACAGAGTATTTTTGAAAACCGCTAGAAGCGGGAACGAGTCATATAAAGTAATGGATAAATGTAGTGGATACATAGTCTATAATCCAGAAAACCTTGATAGAAAATTTATCAAAGAACCTAAAGAAGTTAAAGATCAAGGTCAAAAAACCCAGATTATAGGACCACTATGGATATGCCCACTTGGGGACATTGATTTCATTAAAAAAGTTATTAATGAAGGAATTAAGCAAGAATATATTAATAGAGAAACAATAGATTTTCTCGAAGAACTAGTTAGAGAGACCGCTATTAATCAGCCATATATAAGATATGATAAGTTATTTGGTCTACATAAGAAGAATATGCCAAGTATAAATACATTTATTGAACTAATAAGAGAATATGGTTATGAAGCATATAGAACACATTTTGATCCCAGGGGCATTAAGACAAATGCGCCTATAGAAATTTTGCATGAAATCATTTCTTCCTTCTAACTCTTCTTCGACCATATACGTTGTCAACAATCCATCCACTCAACCAATCACATATGCGTGGATCATAGTATCCTCCTTCATAACATAGATCGATATAAGGACAATGCATACAAGGTATATCGACAAATTTCTTGATCTCGATCAATGGTCTCTTGATTATCTCTTCTTTCTTCTCCTTACTCTCATATTCTTTCAGGGCACCGGGAATAGCTACTATTCTAAAAGTTTTCCTACCACCATAAACTATTGGTTCCCTTTTTACAAGACCTAGTTCTTCAAGTTTTTTAAGAGAACGAGAAGCGTCTCTACTCGTTATTCCTAGTTCTTTCCAAAGAACATTTTGAGGTATGCCTTGTTCCCCTTTTTCAAGTACATAATAATATATTTTCCTATCTAATTCGCTGATCTTCCTTGGCATATCTGCATCAGCCCCTTCTAAAACAATGCTGGTTATTGGCTGTTTTGCTGATAATAATGTTTAACATTGTTTAGTTCCAACTATTGTTTTAAACAACATAGAATATATTTTTTCTCTTCAATAAAATGTTTAAAAATGGGAAAAATATGGGACAAGATTACAAAGGAATAGTTATATCAAAATATTTGACTATATCATTATATCTATTTCTGATCGTAACATCTGTTACATTAACTGTTTTAGCTACATCAATTTGTGTTCTCTTCTCATTCAGTAATATAGATGCAATATATACTGATGCTGTTGCTAAACCAACAGCACTTTTACCGTTATTTAAACCAGCACGTTTAGCTAGGTTGATGATATATGTTGCTAAGTACGATACTTTTTCCGACAATCCAAGCTTGTTAGTAATATATGGTATATATTGTTCTGGCTCATCTTTTTTTAATAATTTATTAAGATCTTTTACGTTTTGATGTATTTTCTTCTCGGCATGCCATAGATCTTTTAGAGAAATATTCATTTCCTTAGCAAACATTTTTGCTGATTTAGGTATTCCGTGTACTTTATAAGATATATAGAGAGAAGCTATTGCTAGTAACCTTAGAGTCTTATCCTTATAGTTCTTTCCTTCTACGCTCTTTTGTAGAAGCATTCCAGCAGTCTCTATTACATATTTTGGTGGAGACAATATCTTCGCATAATTATTCAAGTGTCTAAGAGCTTTCTCAACTATCTTGTTTTTCTTTTCTACTCTAATACTCTTCTGTAATCTCTTCATTGTTAACCATTTGTTTGAGGAACCATAACTATATCTAGTGAAGAACTCGGTACTACCAATACCCGAATCATGTACTCTGAACGTGTAAGACCCACTTGTCCTCGTAGAATTAGGGGTTTCAGTATACCTGTGTTCAAATCCTAAGTCTATCAAATGATCCTCTATAACTGATCCACAAGCTGTACAAACATACTCATTTTTCTCATAATCAAATATAACTGATTTCCGCTTACAATATGGACAAACGATCACGTCATGTTCATATTTCAACCATAACACCCCCAATAAAGACTATTTATTTCCTCCCCCTCCCCTTCTTCCCACGGTGCTTCCTACCCTTTTTCCTTCCTCTAAATGGTTTCTTCTTCCTCTCTACATAGTAGTAAACGGGACCCAATTCGATCATATCAAGGACTTCGCGTGATTCAGGTTTAACAACAACGTATGGCTCATCAACCCTACCAATAACGTCAACTATTTTACCAATACGTGTCACATTCTTGTCATACACAAGCGAACCAACAAGCTTCCTTGGGTCCCTAATACTTGATTTAACTATTAGTAATCCGTCTCGGGTCTTCGTTACCGCGACTCCAAGCTTCTTCAATTTTAACACCTATATAAAACTGGGGAGGGGGTATTATCCACGTAGTAATCTATATGATGAATAATTTGAAAAATCTAAGTGGTCAATATTGTAATAGAACACTCTCTTCCAGTATTACTATATTTTTAAAACGTTTGTTTAAAATAATAGGTAATACCTAGGATAATTATCGTCTAAGTTCTTTTATCTTCCTACTGATCATCCTGAGAATATTGAGCTTAGTGTCTTTTTTATCAACAAAGACTCTACCACTATCTTCCCACCAACTCTTAGGATAACGTCCTTCATCAATTATAGGGTTTAATCCTAATTGTTTGGCTGCTTCATATATTTCATCAATACTTGGTCTCCTAACAGAATCTTCTAAAGATATTTTTCTTCCTTGACGCCTTGTCTTAGTTGAATCAATGTACTGAGGATAAACGACAACTTTTCTTCCCTTTAACTCCCTACTCACATAATCACCACAGATATTGATGCTTTGATTTAATTCAGAAAACAAGTCTTATAAGAAACGTCTTTATACTTTATTCAGATCTCGCCAATTATTGTATATTTTATGCCTTCTCTATTAAAACACCGTTTAAAACACCGTCTTGACCAGGCCTAGAGGTAATCTTTACTAATCCTAGTTCTGTTCTGACTATTGTGCCTTTAACTATGTAGTTACCTCTAGCTAATTGTGGGTTAGCAGCTGTTTCAACAACTTCAAGTATTTTTGTCTTCTTAACAATTTTTTCGTCAGGGATAGCTACATTAACGTAAACAGCCTTCTTTAATCTAACCTTAATGTTTCCGCCTCTTACACGTATGATTTTCCTTGCTTCTTGCGTTGATAACTTAGTCATTGTCGGAGCTCTTCCAAGCTCGTATTTTCTCTTATTCCTATGTCTTGATTTCTTACCTCCTGTTGGTTTCTTTAAGTCGTTGCCTTGGTACCAAGACATGTGATCAACCCCTAATTGAGTTGATTTTTATTCTCATATTCTTTCAAGATTGTTCTCTTATTTAATCGATTATTTTCGCTCTTTTTAATGTTTCCCATAACTCTGAAACAGGCCTGACTTCATATGTGTCTTTATTTATCCATGGGAGTAATGCTGTAAGTACTGCTTGATAACTTAGATCAGTTCTAGTCATATAACCGCTTGAGAAGAAACCTATAGCACCAATTGTTTCAGCTATTCTCTCGTAACCAGATATTTCTTTCATAACTTCTCTTAATTCGTATCCCTTAGAGACTACGTTTGATATCTTCCTTGGTAGTGGGAAAAAAGAACTAATGCCTATACTATATTTTTCGTTATCAGCTATAATGGCTACTTGACCCGAAAACCAAATATTATGTAATTTTATTATCCCTGCTTCAATACCAATACCTATACCATTTTCAACCCCAGAAATATTCCTTAAATATTTCACAGACTGTACAGCCCTATATGCTGCACCGATAAATATCTCATCAAAACCGATTGGTTGATCCTTAAAGCCTTTGACCTTAATAGCAATTATATCCTCGAAACTAATACCAAGTAAGCTGAGAGCCCGGCGAGCCCCGTTTATTTTTGACTCGTTTAAACTACCAATGACTGCTTTCAAAACTAATTTCACCACAAAACAAACATATATAATACTAGATTACATGTTGAATATATAGTGCCGAATATAACGGTTTTTCCAAAAACTACTTGGTTAATAACAGGGAATCTTTCATGAGTAAAACAGTAGCAAAGAAGGGATTTAACATTACTTCAAAGATACAATCTATTATTTATAAGATTTACGAAAAAAGGTTATGGAATCAAATAAAAAATGGTCCTTTTCCTAGACATATAGGGATAATTCCAGATGGAAATAGAAGATGGGCACGTAGGCTTGGATTCGATCCTAAAAATGGGCATTATTATGGATATGAAAGACTCAAAGAAGTATTAGATTGGATCTGGGACTTGAAGATCAAGTATGTAACAATATATGCTATGTCTAGCGAGAACTGTCTATATAGACCAGAAGATGAAAGAAAACACTTATTCGAAATTATTAGAAAAGGGCTTAGAGAATTAATGGAAATGAAAGAAATTTACGAGAGAAAAGTACGTGTAAGAGTATTCGGCAGACTAGATCTAGTACCATCAGATATTGTTGAATTAGCAAGAGAGGTTGAAGAAAAAACTAAGAATCATGACGAATACCATTTAAATATAGCGCTTTGCTATGGAGGAAGACAAGAAATACTGAATGCTGTGAAGAATATTGTAAAAGATATTATTAATGGTAAGTTAAAAACGGATGAGATAAACGAAGAAATTTTCTCCAAATACCTTTACACATATGATTGCCCAGACCCAGACTTAATAATTAGAACGAGTGGGGAAGTCAGAATAAGTAATTTTCTCCTTTGGCAATCTGCTTATAGCGAACTATATTTCTGTGAAGCTTACTGGCCTGAATTTAGGAAGATAGACTTCTGGAGAGCTATTAGGAGTTATCAAAAAAGAGAGAGACGTTTTGGAAGATAACCGATCATTATTATCCTTTTAAGTCCTCTATACCACCATAAAGTAGTTTTAGTTCCTCGAGAGTTAGGCGTTTCTCTCCTTTCTTTAGTTTTTCTTCTACTAGCTTTCTTTTGTGCTCAACTATGACTGCTAGTTTTCTATTCTCTATTTCTTCTTGTATTTTCTGATACTCTTCACGTAACTTGGATAGTTCTTCTATAAGTTTCTCTATCTCGTTATTGATCTGATTTATGCGTTCTTGTTTCTCATTTATCATGTTCTTCAGTTCATCGATCTTAGTTTTGAGCTCATTATATCTTTGGAACAGGTTATTTCGTTTCTCTGTTATGTTGCTTATCTTGTCACTTAGTTCATTTATTTTCTTCTTGAGATCGTTTATTTGTAGTCTTAGGCTTGTAAGCATTGCTTTTATTTCTAAGAATTCTTGTTTTTCTTTCTTCAACTTCAATGCTTTCTCTAATAGTTCTTCCAATTGCTGAATCTTTCTAATAATCCTGTTTTCTTCTTGCGGTGAAAGTATTTGTGTTTGTTGCATCCATTCTAAACGCTCTATTTCACGTCTAATAACTGAAAGTGGTAATCTAAGTTCTTTTCCAACAGCTTGGATTTGATCCTTCTTAGTTCTTGCAAGATTTACTAGTTCACGGTATTCTTCTATTTTCTTTTTCTTCTCCTCACGGAGATTCCTTAATTCTGATACTAGTTCTCTTCGTTTCTCATTAATGCTTTTAATGGATTCTCTTAGTTCTTTTATTTCATCTATTTTCTTCCTTCGCTCTATTCTAAGTTCTCTGAGTTCGGCTATGAGTATTGTTCTTTCACGTTTCAATTCCTTGATCTTATTACGAATATTTGTTATTTCAGTGCTTATTTCTCCTAGTTTTTCTTCTAATTCGCGTACGGTGAGATTATTGTATTCCATGCTTATTCCCTATTGTTTATGATTATGGATTATTTGAGCCTGAGTATCACACGGGCATCTACTACAATTGCTTTATCTGGATATGCCATTACGGGATTTAAATCTATTGATTCTATTTCTGGGTTTTCTTCTAATAATTTGGCTACGCCTAATATGATCTTGGCTAG
>Ga0256842_1002234_pt1 | contig 14235 bp, 13 predicted proteins | sample 4559240metaG_FD_185973 | JGI IMG/M metagenome (GOLD analysis project Ga0256842, IMG submission 185973) | Hydrothermal vent microbial communities from Guaymas Basin, Mexico - 4559-240 | ecosystem: Environmental > Aquatic > Marine > Hydrothermal vents | place: Mexico: Guaymas Basin | collected...
GGAATGGCAATAAAAAATATTGAAATTCCTAAGCAGGTAGTAATCCCAATGAATCAAAACCTTGGAGCGCCTTCACAACCTATTGTAAAAAGAGGTGATATGGTGAAGGTGGGTCAGCTAATAGCTGAAGCCAAAGGTTTTATTGCTGCCAAAATTCACTCTCCTGTTTCAGGAAAAGTATTTAAAATAGAACCACGTATTGATTCTACAGGATTCCGCAAGGAGTCAATTATTATTAATGTAGAAGGCGATGAGTGGGCCGAGGGAATTGATAGTAGCGATACTTTAATTAAGGATATTACTCTTGATGCTTTTCAAATTACAGAAAAAATTAAGGAGTGCGGTATTGTAGGCCTTGGTGGTGCTACTTTCCCATCGCATGTTAAGTATATTGTACCTGAGGGTAAAAATCCTGAGTACCTTATTATTAACGCTGTGGAATGTGAGCCTTATCTTACTTCTGACCATCAGCTAATGATGGAAAAAGGGGAGGAGATTATTGTTGGAATTCGCATTATGATGAAAGCTTTGGGAGCAAAGAAAACCATCATCGGAATTGAAAATAATAAAACTGATGCAATTGCTCATTTGAGTAAATTGGCAGAGCAAGATTCTAATATTGAGGTGAAAGCTCTTAAGGTGCAATATCCTCAAGGTGGTGAAAAACAGTTGATTGATGCGCTTTTGGGTCGTCAAATTCAATCGGGTAAATTACCACTAACAGTAGGCTGTGTTGTAAATAATGTAGGTACTACTTTTGCAATTTATGAAGCTATTCAAAAGAACAAACCATTATTTGAGCGTATTGTTACTGTAACTGGTTATCCTGTTCAAAATCCTTCTAATTATAGAGTAAGAATAGGAATTCCTATTGCAAATCTATTGCAAGAAGCAAATTGTGATATGGATGCTACGGGTAAGGTGATAAATGGTGGTCCAATGATGGGTAAGTCTATTCCTAGCATCGATGCCTCTGTTACTAAAGGTACTTCTGGAGTATTGGCAATTCGTAATGAAGAGAGCAAGCGCCATGAAGTTAAAAACTGTATTCGCTGTGGTAAATGTACTACTGTATGTCCAATGGGTTTAGAGCCACATTTACTTTCTATTATCGCTCGTATGGGTGAGAACGAAAAATGTGAGCAAGAACTTATTATGGATTGTATAGAATGTGGCTCATGTGTTTATACTTGTCCATCATCACGTCCATTGCTCGATAATATTCGCTTAGGTAAATCTAACGTTAGTTTTATGATTCGCCAACGGTCAGTTAAGTAGTAATTTTAAGTTAAAGATAATATAAATATGAAATTATTAACAGTTTCGGGATCACCACATATACATGGCGGTCTTAGTGTAGAAAAAGTAATGTGGTTAGTGGTGGCAGCTATGGCTCCTGCAATGCTTGCTTCTTTCTATTTTTTCGGAATGGGAGCAATAAAGGTTACGCTAGCGGCGGTACTTTCTGCTGTGCTTTTCGAGTATTTGATTACCAAATTTATTATGAAACAGAAATCACAATTGGGTGATGGTTCGGCAGTAATAACAGGTATTCTATTGGCATTCAACGTTCCTTCTACATTGCCAATTTGGATGATAGTATTAGGTTCGCTAATGGCAATTGGTGTAGCGAAAATGTCTTTTGGTGGTTTGGGGAAAAATCCTTTCAATCCAGCAATTGTAGGTCGTGTTTTCTTATTGATTTCCTTCCCAGTGCAAATGACGTCTTATCCAATTATAGAAAAAGTATTTCCTATGCAGGATGCCATTTCAGGAGCTACTCCACTAGGAATAGTTAAAGAAGGTCTTAAAAAAGGTGATAGTGTTTCTAGCTTAATGGATCAAATACCGTCATTTACCGATATGTTTCTTGGTATGAACGGTGGTTCTATGGGTGAAGTTTCGGCTTTCTTACTTCTTTTGGGAGGTTTGTTTCTAATATTCAAAAAAATAATCACTTGGCATATTCCTGTTAGCTTTTTAGCTTCTATACTTATATTTTCAGGCATATTTTGGTTAATTAATCCTGAGGTTTATGTAAATCCATTATTTCACCTAGTAACGGGTGGTGTAATGCTTGGAGCTTTCTTTATGGCTACAGATATGGTTACCTCGCCAATGACTGGCAAGGGTCAGCTTATATTTGGTGCTGGAATTGGTATTTTAACAATAATAATACGTGTTTGGGGAGCTTATCCTGAGGGTGTTTCATTTGCTATTCTTCTTATGAATGCAGTTGTACCTCACCTCAATAATGCTTTTAAACCTAAAAGATTTGGAAAGGAGATGAAAAATGTCTAAAAAACCAGAATCAACATTTATAAATATGGTATTGCGCCTATTCGTTGTAGTAGGAGTAGCCGGAGCGGTGCTAGGTTTTGTTTATATGCAAACATTTGATGTTATTGCAGCAGCAAAACAAAAGAAACTTCAAGAGGCAATTGGTAAAGTAGTGCCAGCATTTGATACTTTGGTGGTGTATAGCAGGATGCCTGATACAGGAAAAGATTCTCTTACATTTTACGAAGCATATAAAAACGACAGCCTTGTGGGTACCGCCATCGAAACTTATACTGAAAAAGGATTTAGTGGAGTTTTTAAAATTATGGTAGGATTTGATACTCAGGGTGTGATTATTAAAACCTCGGTATTGGAGCATAAAGAAACTCCGGGCTTGGGTGATAAAATGGATAAAAAGAAATCAGACTGGAGTAATCAGTTCAATGGAAAAGATCCTAAAACTTATAAACTAAGTGTTACCAAAGATGGTGGCGATGTAGATGCTATTACAGCTGCTACCATTAGCTCTAGAGCTTTTTGTGATGCAACAGCAAGAGCTTATAAAACATATAAAGAAAAAGGAGGAAAGACTAATGAATAGTACACTTCAAAATTTAACAAAGGGTCTTGTAAAAGAGAATCCAGTATTTGTTCTTTTACTGGGTTTATGCCCAACATTGGGAGTAACAACCTCTGCAATTAATGGATTAGGTATGGGATTGGCAACCACTTTTGTACTTATGATGTCGAATATGTCCATTTCCATGGTCAAGAATTTTATTCCAGACAAAGTTCGTATTCCTGCTTTTATTGTAATTATTGCGTCATTTGTAACAGTTGTTGACTTATTAATGCAAGGTTACCTACAAGCATTACACGCACAATTGGGATTATTTATTCCACTTATTGTGGTAAACTGTATTGTATTGGGAAGAGCAGAGGCTTTTGCATCTAAAAACAATGTTTTCGATTCCATAATTGATGGTTTTGGAATGGGATTAGGTTTTTCGTTAGCACTGACTATACTTGGTGGAATTCGTGAAATACTAGGCTCGGGAGCTATATTTGGTATTCCGTTGCATATTTTCCCTACTGATGATAAGGGAAACCCAATCACAATGATAGTATTTGTACTTGCTCCGGGAGCATTTATTGTACTAGGATATTTAATAGCAATAACTAAAAAAATAAACTCTAAATAACATATAGATATGGAATATGTATTAATAATAATAGGAGCCGTTTTTGTAAACAACATTGTGTTGGCGCAATTTCTTGGCGTATGTCCATTTTTAGGAGTTTCGGGCAAAGTATCAACTTCTGTAGGAATGAGTGGAGCAGTAATGTTTGTTCTTGTAATAGCAACAATGGTTACATGGCTTATTCAGCATTATATTCTTAATGCTTTTGGACTTGAATTCTTACAAACAATAACATTTATTCTCGTAATAGCATCATTGGTGCAGATGGTAGAAATTATCTTAAAAAAGATTTCGCCTCCATTATACCAAGCTTTGGGGATTTTCTTACCACTTATAACAACAAACTGTGCTGTATTAGGAGTAGCAATACTTACTATTCAGAAAGACTTTACACTAATGGAAGGTGTAATATTTGCTGTGGGTAACTCCATTGGCTTTGGTTTGGCAATGATACTGTTCTCAGGAATTAGAGAGCATATTGAGCTTATGGAAGTGCCTAAAGGTATGCGTGGTGTACCTGCTGCTCTTTTGGTAGGTGGTATTCTAGCTCTTGCATTTATGGGCTTTACAGGTTTGGCTTAATAGCAACAATAATATAAGTTATGATTATATTAAAGCTGCATCCCTTGGGATGTGGCTTTTTTTTGTTCTTACAAATATTATATATTGGTGTATTGTGCGTAGTTGAAGTAAAAGGAGGTGTCATACCAAATTAATACCAAAACACGCCATATAAATCGTTTATATTTCCCTATTACTGCGTTAAAAATTATTACCATAGCTATACTTCGACATGCTCAGTACAGGCTTTTATGCAAATAATTTTCGCCTTCTAATAGAAAAATATATTCCAATTTATTTATAGCGTATTTTGATACCAAATTGGTATCATTTTTGTCTTTGAATTTTGTTTTGAAAGTTTAGTTTTATCAAAACTGACGGAGGATTTTTTATTGAAGGTTTATACGAGCATAGTGAAATAATTTTTATTAAAATATTTAATTAATATTATAAATTATTATATCAATATTCAAGCTTAGTTTGTTATTTTTGCGTTCCAAACTAAATGATTAAATATGCGCAAATTTTGGAGTAGAATGAAAGTGCATTGGGGTATTACCAATGATTTTCAAGTTCTGTTAATATTATTAGTTTTTGCCCTTACAGGCTTCTCAACATTGTATGCGCATAATGGAATTGATTATATACTCGGAGTTGAAGATCATCACCATTTTCTTATAAAACTAGCGGTTTTCTTAATTTTAGTGATGCCTATATACACAGTATTGCTATACTCTTGGGCTGTAGTCCTTGGTCAACGTGCTTTCTTTACTAAATTTATAAAGGTGAAAATAAGATTGCTTACTGGGAAGCAGCTTTGATTTAGGTAATCAGTCTTCAGTCTTCAGTCTTCAGTCTTCAGTCTTCAGTCTTCAGTCTTCAGTCTTCAGTATTCAGTCTTCAGTCTTCAGTCTTCAGTAATCAGTTGGCAGTAATCCAAACAGTAATCCGTAAACAGTCCTTATATCTATTGGAATCAGTAATCATATAACAAAAATTAACCATTAATAATTAACAATTAATCATTAACAATTGCCTAAAGCTCCTCACCACAAACTTTACAATACTTTGAGTCATCATCATGCTCCGAGAAATTGCAGTTGCTACAAACCTGTGTATTACTTCTATTTTGCTTGCTAGAGTTTATTATTTCGGAAGTAATAATGCCCGATGGAACAGCAATTATTGCATAACCGAGTAACATAATTACTGATGCTATTGCTTGTCCCATAGTAGTTTGTGGAGCGATATCGCCATAGCCCACAGTAGTGATAGTTACAATTGCCCAATATATACTTTTAGGAATGCTACTAAAACCACTTGATGCATCCTCTACTATATACATTATTGATCCCATAATTGTAACAATAAGCACAATAAAGAAAAAGAACACTGCAATTTTATGTCTACTATTTTTGAAGGATGCCAACAATAGCCTCGATGCTCCCAAAAACTGCATTAGTTTTAATACTCTAAATACTCTTAAGAGGCGAAGAATACGAATAATCATTAGGAAATGTGAGCCAGCAAGGAATAAACCGATATAAGTTGGTAATACACTCAAGAGGTCAATTATGCCATAAAAACTGAAAATGTATTTCTTGGGTTTTATGGTTGTCCATACCCTTAATAAATATTCTATGCTAAAAACAATGGTAAAAAACCACTCGGCAAATAATAATGCCTTTGGGTAATTATTATGAATTTCGGGGACACTATCAATCATTACTACGCCAACAGAAAGTATAATAAAGATTAATAATACAACATCAAAAAACTTTCCCTTGAATGTATCAGCCTCAAAAATAATATCATGAAGCTTATAACGTAATCCTCGATTTTGTGTTGGCGACATATTATCTATTATTAAGCAGTTTATGAATTTCAATACATTCTTTTGCTTCTTTTACATCATGCACACGTAGTATGTCAGCTCCATTTTGTAAAGCTACCATATTAGCTGCTGTAGTTGCATTTAGAGCTTCTTTGGCAGTAATGTTTAAAGGCTTGTATAGCATCGATTTACGTGACAAACCAACTAAAATTGGTGCCTCTAGAAAATCAAAAGCCTTTAAGTTATTCAACAGTTCGTAATTATGTTCTAAGGTTTTACCAAAACCAAATCCTGGGTCAAAAATAACATCATTTACTCCCATTAGATTTAGCTTTTCTCTCTGTTCCGACATAAAGTAAATTACCTCTTTTAGCACATCATCATATTTCGGATTCTGCTGCATGTCGCCAGGTTTTCCGCCAGTATGCATTACTATATAAGGCAAGTTTATTTCCGCAATGGTGGTAAACATATTTTTATCAAATACGCCTCCAGAAATATCGTTTATCATATCAGCACCATTCAATGCCACTTCCTTTGCAACTTTAGCATGCCAAGTATCGACACTTAGGATTGCTTTTGGAAAATGCTTACGGATATTTTTTATTGTAGGAATGAGTAATTCGAGTTCGTAATCTGCACCATGCTCTACTGCTCCAGGGCGAGTGCTTTGTGCCCCAATATCAATAAAATCAGCTCCTTGCTTAAGCATTTGCTCCACCTGATTTAACTGATTTTTGTTGGAGGAGTATTTGCCTCCATCGTAAAAAGAGTCGGGGGTAATATTCAGTATTCCCATTACTTTAGGTGTATCTATTGAGAATAGTTCTCCTCTAATATTCAGTATTTTAGACTTTGGGAATAATGACATTATATGCTTTTATATATTAGTATAATTTAATAATACAAATGTATGAAAAAATGAACTTCGCTTTTTAAGTGTTTTAGGCCTAATGTGACAATGTGGAAATGTGAAAATTAAGTAATGTGGAAATGAGTAAATTTAATAATTTAGCATTTACCAATTTATCATTTTAGCATTTAGCACTTTAATAATTTAACATTTATCAATTTATTTCAGCATTTACGTTAAACATATTATTAGATTTGCAATCTTAATATTCAAAATAACACTAATACTCAAATATGAGCTTTTTTGGCGATAAAATAGGGAATACAAAGCACAATCTTAAAGCATATTTTGCTTTATCAATGTCATTTATTTTAGTTTTTACTTTTCTAAGATTTTACGACTTTGCCAATGTTTATAATCACTCTACAAAGCTAATGTCTGTTGGTGATTTATTTAATGTTTTAGGCCTAGATTTCATGTTGGCAATGGCATTTTCGGGCTTAGGCTTTGTTATATATTTTATACTTACATTCTTAAGCTTTAGGCTAGCAAAGTATACTCTTTCAATATTATTCTCAATTATTATTGTTTCGTATATTGCTTTTATTCAGTATTTTAATCAATCATTAGTTCCTCTTGATCAGGTAGTATTTATTTATGATTTTAGTGATATTGTGGACATTGCTTTGGGCTCAGGCAGTATAAATGCATTCGAAATATTCATCTTTATAGCTTCATTATTAGCTTTCTTTATTACTAATACAATTTTTAATAAAATTAGAATTTCGCGATACCTAATAGGATTATTTATATTTTTAATTATAGGAAGTGCCGCTGCTACAAATGTATTTATACTTTCAGCAAAGAATTATAATAGTGAGTTGGCATACTATTGTAATGCTAATAAGTTTATATATTTTGTGAAAGCTGTGAGTAATTATACCAAAAGTGATGATGAAACTGATTTAAAGCAAATAATAAAATATACTCGAAATTATAGGAATTTAGATAATACAAATAAGAACTACGGGCCATTAACGTATCCGTTTTTATTTCAGAACTCATACGAAAGTACTATTTCTAGTTATTTTGAACCTTTAGCAGATAACGAAAAACCAAATATTGTATTTATTGTTGTAGAAAGTTTATCCCCTACAGTTAGTGGTAAATACACCAATAATCATAGTTTTACTCCTTTTTTGGATTCATTGGCAGAGCAAAGTCTATATTGGCGCAACTGCCTATCAACCTCAGAACGTACTTTTGGAGTTTTGCCAGCATTATTATCATCATTAATTCCGGGTAAAGAGGGTTTTATGGCAGAAAAACGTCCCTACGATTTCTTTATGGCCTTACCTAAGGTTCTCAAGAAAAATGGTTACTCCACACAGATGTTTTATGGAGGTTGGACAGGTTTCACTCATATGGATAATTTTGTGAATGCCGCAGGTGTTGATAGTATATATAATGAATTTATAGATTATGACAAAATGCCTAAATCTGCAACAGGACATACATGGGGTTATGGCGATAATGTCCTTTTTAAAGCCACCGATAAATATATCGATAGCGACACTTCTTACTTTAGTTTATACCTAACTTTAAGTACGCATTCGCCATTTGTTTCCACAGAGCCCGAATATATGAAGGCTAAAACGGATAGTATTATAGAAACTATTACAGATGAAGCTATAAAAATCAAATGTCGTAAATATAATAGGCAGCTTAAGTCGTTTGTTGTATTGGATAACGAAATAAGGTTGCTTATTGAAAGGTATAAAAAGCGTCCAGAATATAATAAAACTATTTTTGTAATTACAGGTGATCATAAAGGTCTTCTATTTAATGAAAAGAATAGTATTGATAAGTATTATGTACCTTTAATAATTTATAGTCCAATGCTTAATACATCTCAAGAATTTGGTGGCCTTGTTACTCATAATGATGTGTTCCCTTCTATTCAGAATCTATTGAAGAATAAATATGGACTTAAGGTCAATAGAATGGAGCATTCACTTGGTCGTCAGTTGGATACTTCAATAGCTTTTCATGCTAATAATATTATGTTTCCAATGCGAAATTCTAGAGAAATAAATCAATATATTAATGGCGAGTATTATCTGAATAATGGTAAATTATACCTAATATCTGATACTATGGAGATTGAAGCTATTAGTAATGATGACGTAAGAAATAGAATGGAGAAAGAATTAGAGAATTATAATAAATTACAAATCAATACACTATTAAGCAAAAAACTAGTTTCCCCTGCCGAATTAATGGGTGATGATTATTAGAAGTAAATTTATTGAAGGTTAATTTATATAACTATTAATTTATAAAGCACTCTTAGGGTTTTCGTTTATTTCCTGTTTATGAACAATGCCATCCTTTAGTCTAATTATACGATGAGTATGTGCAGCAATATCCTCTTCATGAGTTACAATTATTACAGTATTACCTGCATTATGAATTTGCTCAAATAAACCCATAATCTCTATTGAAGTTTTGGAGTCGAGGTTTCCTGTAGGCTCATCAGCTAGAATGATAGACGGATTATTTACCAATGCACGAGCAACTGCAACCCTTTGTCTTTGTCCACCCGAAAGCTCATTAGGGCGGTGGTCCATACGGTCGCCTAATTGTACTTGGTTAAGAACCTCAATAGCTCTTTCGGTAATTTGGTTTTTAGGCATGCCTGCATAAATCAATGGTAGCATTACATTTTCCAAAGCTGTGGCTCGGGGAAGTAGGTTGAAAGTCTGAAAAACAAATCCAATTTCTTTATTTCTTATTTCAGCAAGCTCATTATCAGAAAGTTCACTAACTCGTTGATTGTTTAAAATATACGAACCCGCAGTAGGAGTGTCTAAGCAGCCAAGTATATTCATAAAAGTAGATTTACCAGAGCCAGATGTTCCCATAAGGCTTACGTACTCATTTTTATGTATATCTATATCAATGCCATCAAGGGCTTTTACTATTTGATTTCCTACCTGGAAATATTTTTTTATTCCCGAAATTTCAATAATTTTCATTCTTTGAATGATTTTAATGTGTTATTGCTTAGAATAACGAAAAAACATATTATTTATTTTACCGGTCAAAGGTAATAAAATATGTTTGTTCACTGTGAAATAATAAACCATATATAAAACTGTTATAAATCCTTTTATTAAAGGTTTGATATAAAGTTTAATTAGCTATTTTTAATGTCTCTAAAATATTGAAATAATGGCAAAATATAAATATAATCCAAAATTACAGTTTGTAATACCCAATTGCAAAGGCAACTTATTGACTAATAAAAATGAGTTTACAAATGGTGATGGACAGGATTCTACTTTTAGTTTTTGGGATGTATTGAAGTGGAAATTTTTGTCTACTGATTATAAAAATGGACGAAAAGATAAAGACTATAAGCTTAAAGTAATTAAGGATTCATCTTTTTTAGATTCTAATGAAGATGTGATAGTTTGGCTCGGACATGCTACATTATTTATTCGGATATCAGGCGTAAGTATTATCACTGACCCAATATTTGCAAGTATGCCAATGGTGAGCCGAAAGGCAGAATTTCCAGTTCTACCTCATGAAATAAAAGGTATTGATTATGTGCTTCTTTCTCATGCTCATCGCGATCATTTTGATAAAAAGAGCATAAAAATATTAAAAAACAATAATCCACAGATGGAAGTTCTTATGCCTTTGGATATAGGGGAATGGATACAAAAGAAACAGATAAAGAATCAGGAAGCTGCTTGGTGGCAGAAATTTGAAACTAAGCAAGGAGTTGAGATTGTTTTTCTTCCAGCAAAGCATTGGCATAGACGTATGCTCACCGATTTCAATAAAGGACTTTGGGGCAGCTTTGTGATTAAAATAGGAGGGAAGAGCATATTCTTTGCAGGCGATACAGCCTATGGTTCACATTTTAAAGAAATAGGAGAATTGTTTCCAAATATTGATTATTGCATAATGCCCATTGGAGCTTATCAGCCACAGTATATGATGAAACAGTCGCATATGTCGCCTTGGGAAGCTATAACTGCATTTAAAGATATAAAAGGCAAAACTATGATGCCTATGCATTATGGCACTTTTCAGCTTGCCGATGAATATTTTGGCGAGCCAGAAGAGGTAATGCGCAAATCCTCTTCAGAAGTAAAAATAAAGGTTCTTGCTGCTGGTGAGAGTTTGGAAATATAATAATTGTACTACTGTTATTTTAATGGGTAAGTATCTATTTCTTATATTGCAGTATGCTTACTTGTTTAATCGTAATATGATAGCAAAAGCATCCTTGTTTTATAAACAAATAAGCATCTTAAACAATTAAACACAAATGACAATCTTAAAATAATTAATTGTCTGTTTTCAAGGTCCATTCATTAAGTTCATGGTAGAGCCATGATAATAATATTATACCAATTTGGTATTACTCCATTCCTTCAAAAATAGGAACCTTGGCAAATTCAATACCCAACTTATTTTTAATATCCAATACCTTAAGTAGTAGTCTATGTTTTTCCGCCATTTCCTGATCCCAGTCATTTACCTTAAAGAAAACGTAAATCATTATTTCAATCCCTAGTTTATCTAAGTTGCTGATATACACCATGTAAAAATCCTTACGGATATTTTTAGTAGATTCAACCTCTTCTTTAATTTTAGCAATAAACTCTTCAATTTTGTCTTGAGGAGTATTGTAGTCCAAAAGTATTTTACCACTGTAGCGTCTATAAATACGCTTGCCCATATTATCAATATTATTATCAGAAAGGTTGCTGTTAGGAACCGTTACAAGCGAATTGTGGAAAGTACGTACTCTAGTAGATCGCAAGCCTATTTTCTCTACTGTACCGCTCACATCCTTAGTCTCTATCCAGTCGCCAGCATTAAAACTATCGTCGGCAAAAATCATTAGCGAGCCAAAAAAGTTCTTTATGGTATCCTGTGCTCCAAGTGCTAAGGCAAAACCTCCAATGGAAAGCCCTGCAAGAAAGTTTATTAAGTTATATTCCAAAGCATTGATAACAAAAAGTAGCGATACTGTAAATATTATCACTTTTGCCAAAAGGCTAAGGAAGAACACAAGTCCAAATCTATTGTCAAAGCTACCTTCGTGAGTGAAAAGAACAACTAGAGTATTTACAATATATACTGCTAATAAGGTAGAAACAAATATTTTAGAAATACTTATGAATTGCAAAAATATATGCTGTGTTTCAATCGGAAAAGCAAAGGATGGTCCGTAATTATGTATTATATTTAGTGCTATCAAAAATGAAATAGAACTAATTAATTGATATAGATTTTTCTTCCATCTTTTTTCTATAAGTTTGTAAATTAGTCGCTTAACTATAAACTTATTAGTTAAATAAATAATGATTAGAATAACAATAAAGTAAATAATCATTAGAATTTGCCATACTTGCAATTTGCCAATTGTTTGAAGATCGGTATGTGCCGCTAATTCTTTAAACTTATCGGAAAAGTGAAATATTAATTCAGCATCTTCAGCAAACATATTTGAATGAACACTTGTAATTAATGCTGCCGTATTTTTAGAATATACCCAATTATCACCTATTTTTTCTAGATATAGTTCAGGGAGGTCTTTGTTAGGCCAATACCTGTGCAAATTGCTAATAGAGTCTAGATAAAAGGTGTCTCTACTTAGTTCTTCAAAGTCAAATAACTTTCTGCTTGTAGCTAGGTATATTTGCTTTAGTTTTATTGCCAAATCTAGTGCTTGTATGCTGTCAACTTTACTTAATTCAATACATTGCGATGCTTTACTAATGTCAAAGAGCGAATCGTCTGTAAATACAAGATGTGAGAGAATAGTGTTGTATGGAGTTGATAAATCAAGCTTATATTTTACACTATCATTTATTGCAACATCTAATTCCTTTTTAATTTGTTGGGAGCTTTTACTTTTTTGTTTTGTAAATCCAAGAACATACTTATTATATAGTTTGGGAATATTAGCAACAGTTTCTTTAGAATAATACCACTTTCTATTATTACGTACTAAATAAATACTTTTTTCTTTTTGTGTAAGTATATATTTATTTCGTTCAATAATCCCTTTTCTTCGGTCAGAAACATTATCGATATTAAGTTTTAGTTTTTTTAATATATCATGCAGCTGAACAATTCTTTGCTTTTTAGTTTTGGGGCTAAGATTAGTGCTTTCAAAAGTAAAAACAGCAATACTGAGGTCTCGATTACTACCCTCAACAAAATAGAAATGAGATTTCACCAACTTCTGAGGAGTAGAGTTTGAAAACTCCCAATCTTGCTGAGCAGTGATTGTTAGTGAAGAAATAAGTATAAAAAATAAAAGAATAAAATGCTTCATAATTATGAGTTTCTATTTGTTTGATGATGAGCTAACTTTGCCTACAATAACGGCGATAATTATTGTAAGGTATAATTGTCCAGTAATACCTGTTATTAAACTAATATTTCGAGCCATAGGGCTTATTGGTAATATTTCGCCATACCCGATGGTTGTTAAAGTAATAAAGCTATAATAGATTGTATCTCCAATATCTTGACTACTATTGAAAGATATGGCTTCACTATTAAATAATAGTAAAATTGAATTTAGAATGGTAGCCACAATGCCTATCAATAAATAACCACTTACGGCTTCAATTATTATCTCTAGATTTATTTCTTTAGTACGAGCAATTTGCAATATTAGTAGGGTAGTTACTATTATGAACACCATTCCTGAAAAGAAAAAACTACCTATTAAAAACATATTAATTTCAGAGAATAATAATATAACCTGTAATAGAATACCTATATATAAAAATGATTTTATTAGTAAAGTACGTTTTTTAATCGCAAAATTGGTGGTGAAAAATATTATTGAATAACTAATAATGTTTGCATATTGATGAAAACTAGTGTTTACCAATAATGGGTTGATAAATATAAATATTAATATACTTATTAATAAATATGTTGATCGTGGAATTTTTAGTAAAAATCGTATCATTATACAAATGTACTATTTTTTTTGTGCATTATGTTTTTTATAATTTGAATGCTTTCTGATATTATTATTTTATCTAATTTATAGGTTTAATTATTTAATATACTTATCTATTTAGTTGATAGAGTAAGTCTTATGAAATATTATCTAAAGCATTAAGGAGTAGTAAATTATTATGTATATTTGTATTTCTAAGAATACAGTTTAAGATATTAAAATTACCAAATACTAAAATCATGAAAATACTTATCGCAATTATTGGAATTATGTTTTCTGTTGGAGTATTGGCGCAGGATATTAGTCGAAATAATGTATTTATAGAAGTAGGAGCACCATATAGTTTAGTATCGGTTATACCAAATTAACACCAAAACACGCCATATAAATCGTTTATATTTCCCTATTACTGCGTTAAAAATTATTTCCATAGCTATACTTCGACATGCTCAGTACAGGCTTTTATGCAAATAATTTTTGCCTTCTAATAGGAAAA
>Ga0256842_1002235_pt1 | contig 14234 bp, 6 predicted proteins | sample 4559240metaG_FD_185973 | JGI IMG/M metagenome (GOLD analysis project Ga0256842, IMG submission 185973) | Hydrothermal vent microbial communities from Guaymas Basin, Mexico - 4559-240 | ecosystem: Environmental > Aquatic > Marine > Hydrothermal vents | place: Mexico: Guaymas Basin | collected...
TTGTTTTAGAATTTAAAATAAAAAGAGTATGATTTATTTCATACTCTATCTTTTTATTTTCTTTTTTCTATAAATTTACACAATTCAGCGGAAAGGGTCAGAAGCTCCTTTTTGAGATATAAAATTCAACATATGATTTGAAAGATTTTCATAAATTACTATCACTATCTTTTTCTTCACCATACAGTTGTATTATACATTTCAAATATATTTGTTGGCATTTTATTTGTATTTCATTCAAACGATTTAATTGTTTTAATACTTACACTACAACTAGTATTTTTTTCCAGCTTTCCAAATAATAAAAACAATTTATCAAACCTTACTTCATAATGAGTTAATTTTCGTTTACATTCCTCATTAATATCAAATGGAAATTTATATAAATTGTTGTTTTTTGAAACAGTTTTTAAAAACTGATAATTTGATGGAATATAAAATTCAACTGCAAGTTGATTTGCATCTTTTAGTGTTAAAAATGTTCATTTCCAAGTTCATATATCTCAAATATTATTTCATCAAGTATAATAAAAATTTACATTAGCTAAATTATGAAGTTCATTCTTTATAGATCAAAAGTTATTTATAATATAATCAAGTTTTTCATCTATATAAACTTTTTCCGAACAATTAATATTACTTTTTATTAAAGATTTATTATTAAATTTAGCAGTAATTGTTTTTTTATTGTTTATGTTAAAACTATATTTTTTACCTTCTATTACAGCATCACAATGAACACTTTTATTATTATTTAATTTCTCTAAATAGTTTGATAATGCTATTAAAACTTGTATATTTTTTTGTGTTCACCATCACCAAATTCATCTATTGCTTCTATTATTTAACAAATCTATAATAATACTTTTTGCTAGTTGTATCTTATTTTGCTTTAATAAGGCTCTTAAATATATAGATTTTAATATATCTTTATTTAAAAAAGTCCAATATAAATCCTTTATCTTAGATCAAGAATACAAAGAAAAATCTATATCAATATTTGGCTTCTTTCATAAATTTGTATAAATAGAATAAGCAAGTACATGTAAAGCTAAATTATCAATACTTGTTCAACTTTTAGTTTTAGCTTTTTTATATATCTCTTCAAATAAATAAAAATTTATTTTCTTTCATGCATTAGTTCTTACCCAAAGATAATATAAGTAAGGTAATGGCCTATTTCATATTAAATCAAGATATTTTTCAAGTTTATTTAATTTTTCATTATTTACATAATATCACATTTTTTGTGCCATTACCAAAACTCAATAAATATATGAAGAAAGAATAATACTAGAAGAACTATCATCAGACCAATATGAAATTCATCAGTCTTCTTTTTGTCTTTGAAATATTTTTTCTATTGTATCTTCTACAATTTGTTTTATATTAACATAGTTTGGTCATTCGTATTTATTTCATAAGTTTATTTTATTATCAATTATTATATCTCATAATGGAATGTTTTTGTTATACAAATTTTTTGCTAATAAAATCGAATAAAGACTTGATCATAATTGTTCTGAACATCAATAAGGATAATGCAATAAATAGTTTAAAGCTCTTGAAAAAGCCTTTATAGGCATTAATGATATAGAAAGATTATAAGTTATACTATTATTGCTGTTATCTAATTTAAATATATTTTCATAATTACTTAATATTTTAAAATTAAATTTATGTAAAATAAATCACTTCTTTCTAATAGGTATAGCTTTCTGAATAATATCTTTATTTTCTCAATTATTTGCAATACATTTTATATAAATATTAGAATATTCAAATTTATCTTTATTAAGATATATTTTAAAATATACATTTTCATTATTTTTCACTTTTTTTTCTCATATTTTTATCCAGTCTATTTTTCAATTATTTTTAAATCACTCATAACAAGATAAATGTGCAGATTTAATCGTATTATTTGATTTAAAAGATACAGGAATTTTTATATTATCTCATATTGTCATAAAAGTTGGCAAATTTGCTTGAACTATTAAATCTTTTTGAGTTATAATTTCTTTTCTAGAAGTTCATAACTTCATATTTTTAGTTATACCAATTACATCAATAATCCAAGTTGTAGTATTATCCGGCAACTTAAAAACTAAGTCAGCAACTCAATTTTTAGTATACACTTCTCAACTCCAAAATGCTAAATCATAAAATTTATTTCTAATTCATCACAAAATACTTATTCATTTTCAACCTCATCATCATTTTTCTCCTTCTGAAATAAAATTTTTTAAACTTACATAAAGATTTTTAAAATTTGCTATATTTATAATATAAGTTCATAACTTATTATAAAAATATGGAATAGGTTTTTTTATTAAATCATATAAATCTGTTAATGCTTTATCTACAACAGAAATTGATAATCTAGCATCTACAGGTTTATTATTTTGATCATATGTTTTTATTCTCAATTTTACATTTTCTCAAGGTTTGTATACTTTCTTATTTGTATCAATATTAATATATAATTTTACCATATCTTTAGATAAATTTACTTGTGTATATCACACATAAAACCTAGGCTCAGGTTTTCTTTTTCATAAATCAAAATATTTTTCTCAAACAATTTCAATAACTGAAATATTTATATTTGGATAATAAGATTTTTTAACAGGTATTTGTAATTTTTGTCAATTTAACTTAATATTATATAAATCCAAAATTCTATTTCATTTTTCAACAGTTATTATAACATTAGCTCATTTTTTATATGGTGAAATGTTTATCGGTATATAATCAGATAATTTATATTCTTTAGGAGATGTATTAACCTCTAAAATATAATTATTTTTATCTTTTCAGAATAAGCTAACATATGAAGAAAGATTATAAAAATAAATAAATTTTTGAACTTGTCATAAAATATTTTTTCAATTTTTAACTTTAACAACAATTAAATAATAAGAATTATAGCTATTTAAATCAGGAGAAAAACTAAATTCAAACTTATTATTGTTTATAATTAATTTTCACTTTTTATATTCCTTAAACTTTTCGTTATCAACATAATAATAAGCTCAATCTGGTCATTTTTCTTCATTATTTAAATTATCTTTTTTGTAAATAACATATTCATACGTTAAATTAGTATCAATTTTTTGAACAATTCATTTTATTTTTATTTTATTTTTAATATCAGATTTATAAATCCGTTCAACTGCTTGTCAAGAAAATCAAACTTTAAAAGCTGGATTTATATCCATATATTCTGTTAATACTTTTGTTTCGTCTGTTTTATTATTTTTCAAAATAATATTAACTTTTATAGTATATTTAAACGATAAATCTTTTAATCAATCAAGTGAAAAAAGTTTCTTTTGCAAATCTCACTTTAAATGCTTAATTTCAATATATCATCATGTAGAAATTTCATTTCAAAATACAAAATTATAATAATAATTGCCAGTATTATATTCTAACCATCGGTTATTTTTATTATAAAGATTTCATTTAACTTCATAAGATATTTTTATATTATAATCTTCCAATTTTTTTCAAAAATAATATTTTGGTAAAATATCTATAAAAATATCATTATTTTTTCTAATTAATTTTCATTTAACATAAAAAGTTGATTTTTTAAATTCTTTAACTTGAATATTTTGGGTATAAGTTTCTCAATCAGAAAAAACAAAAATTACCGAATAAAGTCAAAGATTAGCACTATCAGATAATTTAAACTGTCAATTAAATCCACCAAATTTATCTATATTTGTAATTTCTTGTTTAGCAATACTATTATTATTAAAATCTTTTAAATAAACAACAACCTTACCATTAGGAATCATATTTTTATTAAATAACTTTCTAACCCATCATGCAAAAAACACCTTATCACCTGGTCTATAAAGTCATCTATCTGTATATCAAAATATTTTTACTTCATTTACATTTCATCATAAATAATTAACTCAAATATTATAATTATCTATATAAAAAGAATTTCTTGCATAATTATAGTAATTTCACAATTTAAAAGAATGTCATCACCAATTTGTATATATTAAAAAAGTTTCATCATCAAAAGTCGATCACTTTATTAAATAACTGTTTTGTCAATTAAAATCTCATTTTAAAATACTATAATATCAACTATTTACAGTATTTATAGGCATTTTTTCTAATTTTCAATTATGTAATATCTTATATACATCATATTTTATATTTTTAATTGATTTTCAGTTATCAAAAGTATTTGCAAAAACATAAAAATTTTCTTTACCTGTATATTTAGCATAAAGTCATATATTTGTTTTATTAAAATATTTGTTTGCTTTTGAAAAATCCTTATAAAAGCTTACCCTAAAATATTTCCAATTTTGTATTTCATTAGGCAATTCATAATCTATCCAATATTTTGTCCAGTAATCAAAATTATTTATTTTATAGACTTTATGAATTGGTTTTCAACTACAAACAAGCAATGACTTTCATATAAATGTAGATTTAGAAATTTTTAAATTATTTCATAAATCACATTTTTGAAAATATAAATCAAATTCTCTAATATTTCTAAATCAAATACTTATGTGTTTTCACCAATATCAATTTTTTGGTAATATGTTAACTGAATAATTTCATTCTACTCAAGCATATTTAAACATTGAAGGAATTTTATCAATTGATATTTTTTCTTCCTTAATCAATTCATTTCAAAATATATCTTTAAAAATTATTTTTCAGGTAAATATAGTTCATGGAACAATATAATATCTTACATTTAGAATTTTATTATGATTTTCAAAACTAATCTCAGTTTTATATGATTTGAAAAAGTTTTTAACTTGCTCATAAACAAATCAAGTATTTAATGGAAATGGAGAAGACAATTTTAACAAAAGTTTATTATTATTAACTCAATAATTATATTCATCTTCAATTACTTTTTTTCTTGCAATAAATTTAACAAAATAATCATATCAATTTATATCTGTAATTTTTAATAAATATACTCATTCATTTTTTATGTTTAATTTTATATTTTTTTCTGTAAAATTTAATCAAGTTTGTTCAATAAATTTATAATTATTTAGATATAAGTGAAATTTATTAATTTTGTCTTTTTTAACAGCATTTTCTAAATCTTTTATATCAATATCGGGGGTATTATTTTTAATTTGTTCTTTTTTAACATGATTTTCTAATCAAAAATCTTTTACATTAATATCAGGAATTTTATTTTTATTTATAATTTTTTTTATTTTAAAAATTGTAGCATTTTTAATATTATAATTTAAGTCTAAAACAAATTCCTTATTTGTAAGTAATTTAACTCATTGTTTTTTTAACAAAATTCATATTCTTTTTCTTTCAGAATCCATTAAAATCTTGTATTGTGGGAAATATATATTTTCTAAAATGTAATTTTTATATTTTAGTATTGCATTAGTTAGCATTGGTTTTTTATAAATATTAATAACAAACAAATTTCATACATAATTTAAATTATTTAATCATAATATTTTTTTACAATTAATATATTTAATATTAATTAGTTCATCTAATCAAAAATCTTTTAAAAAAGGATCGTCTCTTCTTTGATTTCAACTTATTAATCATTTACAATATTTTTTTAAATTATTAAATTTATTTTTTAAATTCTTTTTTTTTCATTCTAAAAAATTTGAAACAAAAACTATTTTACACAATTTATTCGGAATTTCATTAATAATAATTCATGTAGAAAATTTTTGTAATTTACAACCAGAATAAGCAATGTTATCATATCAAAAAGATATTTTATTATTATCTTTTCATATAAGAATAGTAGCATTGTATATATTAAAATAATTCACATTTCAACTACCTAGTAACTTAAAATCACTTGTACTTAGCAACTTATTAACAAATGTTTTATTATAAATATTATATCAATAAATAACTTTTACATTTTTATTTTTTGTATTTTCTAAAATAGAATTTATAAGATTATTTGTATTTGATTTTGATAATAAAACTCATGTTTTTATTGGATTTCTTATATAAAAATCATAATAAGAATAATATCTAGCATAATCTAATAAAGAATCTTGATAATAATTTGATATTTTTATGTCATTTAAGGAAAATGTTTTATTTAAAGAATTTGCTTTTTCTATTTTTTCAAAAATTTCAGTTTTTTCATTGCTTTTTAATCAGATATTTTTTTTATTATCAATTACTTTTGTTTTCTCAAATACTAATTTATTGTAAATCTCAAATATTTTTCATATTTGTAAAAATATTACAATTAAAAACAAAACTAATATACTTATTCCAAAATAGATTTTATCTTTTTTATTAAAAAGCATTTTTATGTTATATTAAAGACTAAATGTTTAATTATCAAAAATAACAACATTAAGCAATATAAGTAATTTTTATATAAATTCAAGAAACTCTTAGAAAAAATTTGCTAAAAAATAGTATTATTTTTATAATTTTATAAAATTAATTTTTAAAACTAAGTTTACTATAAAAATATATGTAACAAAAATAGTAATTAATAATTAATTTTTAATCATACTTATTAACATAATTTCAAGTTTTTTTTATTATTAATACAAATAATTTTTTATGCAAAAGTTATTTTAACAACTGTTCATTTTCATTTTTCAGAATTAATTTCTATTTTAAAATTTAAAATTTCTATAATTTTTTTTGCTATTGCTAATCAAAGTCAAGTTCAATTACTATATTTTCATTTATAAAACCTATTAAATATTTTATTTATATCTTCTTTATCTATTCAAATTCAAGTATCTTTAATAGTAATACTTTTTTTGTCTATAATTATAATTATTTCTCAATTTTTTTTATTGTATTTAATTGAATTTGAAATAATATTTCAAAATAGTCTATCAAGATAATATTTATTTGCATTAATATATAAATTAGCTTTTTCAACTATTTTTAATTTAATTCATTTTTCATTTAATAATCAATTATAATATGATATAAACTCTTTTATATATTTGTTTAAATTTATTTCTTCATTTATTAATTTTCAATCTAATTTTTCTATAAATAAAATTTTGTTTATTAAATCAGATATATAATTAATCCTTTCTTTTATCATTTGAAAATCTTTATTATTATTACCGAAATCGTCTTCCATTAATTCTATAGTTGATAGGATTTGCATAAGTGGTGTTTTTATTTCATGAGATATATCTTGCAAAAAATTTCTTTGTTTTGAATAAGCATAATTTATTTTCTGTATAAAATTATTTATTTTTTCTATAAGAATTCATAAATCTTTACCAGAATAATCATTTTTTATTATCATATTTTCTCATAATTTATAACTTTGCAAATTTTTAATAATATCATTAATTGGTTTTAAAAGCCATTTACTAATTATATACGATATTAACAATACAAATAATATGGAAACAAAACTTATTAATAAGGCTGATTTAATATAATTATGTTTAATATAATTTAATTCATCAAGTTTTTTTCAAATTATAATATTGTATCAATTATAACTTGTTTGAAAAAAAATAGTTTTATTAGTTCTTATAAATTGTGTAGATAATAAAATATTTGATTTTCTTATATCAAAAAATAGTCATAAATTATTTGTTTTTTGTAAATTATTGATAGGCAATGGATTAAAAATATTATTATTTACAACAAGAAATGTTTTTATTGTATCTATTTGAATTAAAATATTTTTTTTTACTGTATTTATATAGTTTTTTTCTGTTAAATAATACGATAAAAACAATGTAATATTTATTAGTACTACTGAAATTATACTTAAACTTAAAAATATTCTTTGAAAAAATGATAACATAAATTTTTTTAGATAATTAATAAACTTAAGATAATAAATTGATTATAAACTTGTAATATTATCATCATGCACTTAATTTTTGTGTTATACCAAACTTAATCATACATCTCCAGAGGAAGTATATTACATCTCATATTAATTTATAAAACAAAAACTAAAATTCTATAATATTATCTTAATATTTATAGTATATAGTTACGAATTCAGAAATCTCAAATCTCAACTATTAAATAATCTTATATCCTTAATTCAATATTTAATAGCAACTATTCTAGTAATTCATAATCAAAATGCAAAACCAGTATAATTTGAAGAATCAATATTTCCTTCTTTTAATACATTTGGATGTATCATTCAAGCTCAAAAAATTTCTATCCATCAAGTATGTTTACATAAAGAACATCATTTTCATCAACATATAGGACAAGATACATCTCATTCAAATCAAGGTTCAACAAATGGGAAATATGCTGGTCTTAATCTAATTTTTACAGATTGTCAAAAAATTGTAGAAAAAAATTCCTCTAAAAATCAAACAAGATGTGCTAAACTTATATCTTTATCTATTACTATTCATTCTAATTGCCAAAATGTAGTATCATGTGAAGGATCTGTATTTTCATATCTAAATACTTTTCAAGGTAACATAACTTTACAAGGAATTCAGTATTTTTTCATCATTTTTACTTGAGAAGCACTAGTATGAGTTCTCAAAACTAAATTATCTCATCAATCGTCTGTTTGATCTAAATAAAATGTATCGTGCATTTCAACAGCTGGATGATCTTTAGGTATATTAACAGAATAAAAATTATCATATTTAGTTACTATTTCACTTCACAATTCTATATTAAATCACATAGATTGTAAAACATTTTCTAAATATTTTCTAAATCATAATAATAAACCATAATTTCATAATTTAGTATTTCATTTATCTAATGTGATATCAACAATATCATTTTGTAAAGACTTTTCTACATTTTTTTTAAATAATTCATCATATTTTTCTATAATTATTTTTTCTATTACATCTCTAGCTTTTACTAATTCTTCTCACTTTTTTTTTCTATCTTCTGAAGGTAGTTCTTTTAATTTTTTAAACTCTAGACTAATAATTCATTTTTTTCAAATATATTTTTTTTTAATTTTTTCTAATTCTTCTAAATTATTTATATGATATATTTCTTTTAATATTTGCTCTATATTCATTTATTAATTTATTAATTTATAAAAATTATTTTGTTATATTCATAAATAATCAAGATTTTTCTCAATTAACTAATGTATTTGGCAACATTCAATTCCATTTCTTAGCTTTTTCGTATTCAATAAGTTCATTTGTAATTGATTTAGATAATTCTTGATTAGCTTGTGCTTGAGCCTGTGCTTTTAATTTAATAGATTCTGCTTCTCATTTTGCTCTAGCTATTTGAGCTTGTGCTAATCATTCAGCTTGTGCTTTTTTTGTTTGTGCTTCTACTTTTGCTTTTTCCAATAAATATTTTTGTTTCTCTGCTTCTTGTTTAGCTTCTTGCACTTGTAATATTTTTTGTTCTACAGTAATAGGTAATTTAATGTTTCTTAATTGAACATTTTGTATGATAATTGCACTATTTTTAAATTTTTCTAATAATTCATCTTTTATTTTTGCTCATATTTCTGTTCTTTTTTCTGGAATAGTTTCTGCTGTATAATTTCATAATATATCTCTCACAACTTCTCTAATTGTAGGATTTATTAGTTTTTCATCCCATTTAACACCATATTTTATAATTGTTTCTGCAGATTGATCAGATTGTAATTGATATAAAACTGTAAGTTCAATATTTATTGGCAATCATCTACTATCTAAAACATTTATAGAAGGTTTATTAATGATACCATCTTTAATGTCGTCAACAAGATCATTTTGTCATTTATAATTTATTGTTTTAACTTTAACATTTACCTTTAAAACATCCATTCAAATAGGGAAAATAATGTGTAATCAAGGTTTTAATTCATCTGTATTTATTTTTCAAAATAATGACTTAACTCATACAAAACCAGAAGGAATAACAATAAACATATTAATAACAACTAAAACAAGAACAAAAAAAAGAATAAATCATATCCCAATTTTTTTAACAAAACTATCAATCTCTAAATTTGTTTTATAATTCTTATTCATTTTAATATTGAAATTAATTAAATAAAAAATTATTTTCTAAGTTTTCATCAATGTTTTTCAACTTCATTAATAACTTTTTTCATAATATTATTTATGTCACTAGATGTCATATTTTGTCAATAAATTTTTATTCTAATAGAAATAGACTTTAGTCATTGTCATCAATTTTCAAAATTTCATAAATCATATATATCAAAAACCTCATAATCAACAACTTCTTTAATTTTTAAAACAGAATTTATTATTTCTCAGTAATATAAATCTTTACTGATAACAAAACTCAAATCCCTTTCTACAATTTGATCTTCTAGTGTAAAATAATTTATTTTTTCTATAGATTTTGTTTTATATGATTTTTTAACATTTATTAAATTTTCTAAATCTAATTGAACAAATGTAATTTGACTATTTTGAGGTATTTTAAACAATTTGTGAAAATAAGGATGAAGTGTAAAAATAAAACCTATTTCAATATTATTTAAATAAATTAGTGCTTTCTGGTAAGGATGAGATAAAATATTTAAAAAATAATTAGATTTATCATTACTATCAATAATTTTATATTGCAATAATCATTTTAATTTATATTCATTTAATAATTCTTTAACAGCATCTTTTAAAACAAAAATATTATAATCTTTCCAAGAATTTATTTTTTCATTATAAATACAAGCTCATAAAGCCAATTTTTCCTTTTTTTCAAAAGAAATATCATATATTTTTCAAATTTCTAAAATTTTTATATTATCAAATAATCTAAAGTTTTTTTTAACAACATCAAACATATTATAATACAAATTATTTCTAAGATATTTAAACTCTGGAGATATCGGATTTTTAATACTATAAAGTGTTTTTAGTAATTTATCAGAATCTTCCTTTAGTAAATTATCTAAAAGATTTTTATTAAATCGTGGATATGTTTCCAACAAATTAAATCAAAATTTATCAACAAATACTTTTTCAGATAAATTTGTAATTTCAACTCAATCTGTGTAATTAACATATTCCATATTATGAATTAGTTTTTTTCATTTGACATTTTCATATCAGTAGATTCTAATTACTTCTTCATAAACATCTGGTTCTATATTTATATCTTCTATAGATCTCCAAGCTGGAACAAATAATGAATATTTTTTATTATTATATAAAGTTCTAAATCATAGTTTATCTAATATATTTAATATTTCATTATCATCAATTTTTATTCAAGAAAAATCTTTTAACATTTTAAAATCAATACTTACTTGTTTAGAAAAAAGTCTTTTTACAATTTCAGAATAAAAATAATTTAATCAAGAAAAACTATATTCAAGTCAAGACATTTTAATTTGATCTAAAAATAACAATACCGAATATAAACTAAACAATGGATTTATATTTTTTTCAAATCTAATTTTCGCATTAGTTCTTAAATTTAATCTATTTCAAGTTTTTCTAACTTGTATGGGATCGAAATTTGCAATTTCAACAAGTATTTCATTGGTATTATCATTTATAGCAGAACTTTCTCATCATATAATACCAGCTAATGCTAATATTTTCTTTTCATCAATTATAATAATATCTCATTTTTCAAGATTGTATTCTTTTCAATCTAAAGCTTTAAATTTTTCTCAGCCTTTTGCTTCAATAATTTTTATATTTCATTCAATTTTTTTAGCATCAAAAAAATGAATAGGTTGGGATGTTAAAAACATAAAAATGTTAGAAAAATCAACAAAATTATTTATAGTTTCTTCTCATAAATCAATTAAGTCTAATCTTTGCTTAAAAATACTTTTTTTTACTTTTATGTTAGACAATTTTATAATACTATATGTTCTACATTTAGGTGTTTCTGATAAAATATTAATTTCATTTTTTTTAGAATTTTCTAAAGCTTCAAAAATATTAATATCAAAAAATGTTGAAAAAATTTGTTTTATATTATCTAAATAAACTTTATCTGGATTAAAAATTTTATAAATTGCATTTAATTCAATAGCTTGTCACAAATGTCCTGTTAAATCAGGTCTATTAGTTAATGTTTTATTATCAACATCAAAAATAAAATTATTTAAAAAAGGAAATTCATCAACTAAAGATTTTCATATATATTGTTTAGATAAATAATCAAAATCTTCATTTAATATCCAAATTCAATGTTTATCTATATCTTCATTTATTCATAATTCTTCTTTTGAACAAATCATTCAATTTGACTCAACTCATCTCATTTTTATAGGAACAATTTCTAAGTTTTTGGCTGGTAAATATGTATTTGGCAAAGCAACTGCAACATATATATTATCAGTTATATTATCAGCTCAAGTAACAATTTGATATTTTCATTTTTCTCAACAATCTACTTCTGTTATAAATAACCTATCAGCATCAGGGTGTTTTTTACAACTAGTAACAAATCATATAATAACTGTTTTAGGGATTTCTCTAACTTTAATATCTTCTATTTCACAGGATTTTAATGTCAAATAATTGGCTATACTTTCAGGTGTATCCTTTATATTTATGTATCTTTTTAACAAATTTCAGCTAAATAACATAAATTTTTATTAAAAAATAAATTTTTTTATTTTATATAAATAATTAAACAATTTTCAAACCATAAAAATCAAAAAAATTTAACTCAATTACACTTTCTAAATCATATGAATTAATATTTTTTAATTTTGCAACATAATCATATATGTACCTAATATATGCAGGTTGATTTTGTTCTCATCTTAGTATTTGAGGTGTAAGATAAGGAGCATCAGTTTCAAGTAAAATATCATTTAAATTTAAGTATTTAATAGATTCTCTTAAATTATTTGCTTTTTTATATGTTATATTTCAATCAAATCATATTTTAACTTTAGGAAAAGTTTTTTTTATGATTTTTATTTCTTCTAAACCATATCACCAACAATGAAAATAAATACTTAATTGTTTAAATTTTTTTAAAATATCTAATGTATCATTAAAAGCATTTCTTGAGTGTATTACTATGGGTAATTTATATTTTTCTGCAATTTCGCATTGTAGAATAAATAACTCCTTTTGTCTAGAAATAGATTCTTTCGTTAAACATTCTCCAGATTTTTCACTATAATGATAATCAAGTCAGCATTCACCTATAGCAACAACTTTTTTAGTTTTAATAAGATAAGACATATATTTTTCAATTTCTTTTAAATAATCTCACCAACTAAAATGTAACAAAGAATTGTATATAAATTTTCAATTATTATTTTTAAAAATAACTTCTGATGGATGAAATCAAACAGTTGACAAGCAATAATTTGGATATTTTTGAGATATTTCTATAGCTTTTTCTGTCCGTTCATAATCCACTCATACATTAACAAGCATTTTTCAAAAATTATCTAAAAAATTATTAAGTAATTTATCATAATTTCCAAATAGTTCAGGAGAATTTAAATGTGTATGTGCATCATAAAACATAAGCTAATTTTTAATACTAAAAACCAAATTAATTATAATAATTTTTCTTCTAAATCTTCTATAAATAATGGATAATTATTATATTTTCTTAAATAAGAAATTTTTCAATCATATTTTTCACAATTTAATCATAATTTTGATGTAACAATTTCTTGTAATTGTCAACTCTTATTAAGTTCAACAAAAACAATTTTTTCTGCTTTTAATAAATACTTTTTCAGTCTAGTATCTAAAGGTTGTATAACAGTTATTGTTATAAGTCACCAAGATTTGTTATTTTCAACAAATTTTTTAGTAACTATGTGATTTATTCACTGTGTTACAATAAAATTATTTGCATTAGGGTTGACTACTTCAAATCAAAAAAAACTATTATTAAATTCATTTTTTATAAATGTTTCAATTTTTTTATGTCTTTTTTCTGTCATTACTTTTTTTATTTCTGGATCTTCAGTAGAAAATCAAGATTCAGTATGTTCATAAGATGAAGCTATAAATTCTCAATTCTTAACTCAAGGATATGTATATGCAGATATTCAATTTTTCGTAATAGTATACCTTAAAAATTTGTTATTTTTTAAATCTTCGTATTTATCAAATATTTCTTTATTATTTTGATCAAATTTAATTTTTTTGATATCTAATGAAGATTTTAAATTATTAAATTTAGATAATTTTATACTAGAGTAACTTTCAGAAAATTGTTTATCAATCAATACTACAATAGGATGTTGATAAATATCTCATCGATCTAAAACTTTTTTCATCAATAAATATCAATTTTCAAATGTATTAGGAGAAACTACTATAGGT
>Ga0256842_1002236_pt1 | contig 14233 bp, 13 predicted proteins | sample 4559240metaG_FD_185973 | JGI IMG/M metagenome (GOLD analysis project Ga0256842, IMG submission 185973) | Hydrothermal vent microbial communities from Guaymas Basin, Mexico - 4559-240 | ecosystem: Environmental > Aquatic > Marine > Hydrothermal vents | place: Mexico: Guaymas Basin | collected...
ACTATGAAATATTGTCAAGATAATGAGAGTAAATTTTACAAAGTTGATGGTGTTGATACATTTTTAACACCTATAAGTAAGTGGAAAGTGTATGTAGTGAAGTGTGCTGATGATTCTTTATACACTGGTGTTACAACGGACTTAAAAAGAAGAGTCTCAGAGCATAACACTTCAGATAAAGGTGCAAAATACACAAAAGCAAAAAGACCAGTAAGTTTGGTTTACTGGGAAAATCGAGCTGATAAAATAGATGCGATGCAAAGAGAGTACGCTATAAAGCAGCTTAGTAGAAAAGAGAAATTAGAACTTATAGAATAAATGATATTATCTTATTTTAAGAAACCATTAAAAGTAAAACAGTTATCATGTTATATAGTTCTAGATGTAAATAAAGGTAGTTTATGAAATATATATTGATAATTATGAGTCTATACTCTTTGCTGTTATCAAATGAAGACTTAGCTTTAGAGGATGATTTTTTACAAAGTTTAGATGAAGTTAGTGAAATCGCTACAAAAACTAAACTAAATATAGATGACTCTCCATCATTTGTTACAGTCCTTCATAGTGACAAACTTTTAAAACTTGGGGTTAATGATGTATTTGAAGCTTTAGGTTTAGTCCCTGGTGTCCAACTAAAGCGTGAGAAGAGTGGTGTCCCTGTTGTAGTATTTCGTGGAGTTTCACAAAAAGGTGAAGTGAAACTAATGGTTGATGGTGTTAGCATCAACAACTCATACCGTGGTTCAATCTATCATTATCTTGATTTTCCTATAGAGATGGTTGAGCGTATAGAGGTTATACGAGGTGCTGGTTCAGTTTTATATGGCTCTGGAGCTATTAGTGGTGTTGTAAATGTAATCACAAAAAGTTCAAATAAAGATAATGAAAACAGTGTGTTTGTGTCTGGTGGGGAATACGATAATTATAAAGGTGGAGCAATAGTTTCTACAAATATTGGCGAGCTAAACTTTTCACTAGATGCGTACTATCAAAAAGATGATAAGATGATAGACTCTACAGATAGGCATTTAAGAGATTATTCTGTTGGTATAAATATCAGTGATGAAAACTTTGCTTTTTTAGCAAGAATTAAAAAAGATGATATGGGAAATGCTTATGGAGCATTAGGTGTAGCCGATAAAGACAAAAATAATAAAAATAATAAAAACAATTCATATTTTACAGAACTATCTTATAAAGATGATTTATCAAAAGATAATAAATTTAATATATTAGTAGGTTATAATCGCTATGAGCAATATATAAATGCCGAGCATCCCTCTATACCGTTAATAAAAACTGATTTTGAAGAAAGATCATACTACTCTGAGATAAATATTGTATCTAAATCTTTAAAAGATAATGAACTTCTTTTTGGTGTAAGATATGAAGATGCAAACACTCTTAAAAGCAAATGGTCAGCTGGTCCTCCGTATGTTTCAGATCCAAGTTTTTCAAGAGATATTACCTCTGTATATTTAAATGACAAATATTCTCTATCTTCAGATTTTGATTTATCAGCAGGTCTAAGGTATGATTATTATTCTGATACTGGAGATGCATATTCACCTACATTAGGCTTAGTTTATAGGCTTAATGATAGAGTTAGATTAAAATCTCTTTACTCACACTCTTATAGAGCACCATCATGGATTGAATTAACTTCAAACTCTAGCTTGGATGCAGAATCTTCTGATTCTATAGAGGCTGGGGTGGTTTACAAGCAAAATCAAAATAATACACTAAGAATTAATTTTTATGCTAGTCAAATTGAAGATATGATTACAAAAAATTCTTTAGGAAAATATACTCAAGAATCAAAGAATAAATTTTATGGTAGTGAGTTTGAATATATATACACACCTACAAATCAATTAGAATTAAATTTATTTGCTAGTTATATTGATGCGAGAGATAATGATGGAGATAGGTTAGCTGAGATTGCAAATGTTTTATCTACGGCTTCTATGATATACGAAACTAGTAATGGTTTTAGTTTTGGTTCATTGTTGAAATATGTATCAACTACTAAGCGTAGTGATGCAGATACAAGAAGTAAGATGTCAGATAGCACTATGTTTGATCAAACTATATCTTATGTTGTTGAAGATTTTAAGGCAAGTTTTATAGTTAAAGATCTTTTTAACAATGGTACATATTATGCGTTACCTCCAAGTACTTCTGGAGCAGATTTTAACGATGGTGGTAGGACTGTTATGATAAAAGCAGAAATGATATTTTAATATGAAAATAATCTTATTATTTATAGCACTAGTATCTAGTGTATTTGGTCTTAGTATAAATGAATCGATGCTTAAAGTTCATTCTGTATTAGTTCCAAAAATTTCACTTATGGATTATAAAATCCAAGATAAACTTACAAACAATACTATTAAAATAGCTATTGCGTATACAAGCGGTGAATATAAATATGCTTCGTCATTAAAAAATAAGATAGATAATAGATATAAAAATGGAATCAAAACATATAAAGTAGTTACAGAATTAGTTAGATATAAAAATATAAATAATGTAAATGCAAATATTTACTATTTATTTCCAAGTAGTAAAAATAATATAAAAAGCACAATAAAACAAGCCTACAAAAATCATGCTTTAACATTTTCTTATCTTAAAGATGATTTAAAACATGGTGTTATGATATCATTAGATATAGCTAGAAAAATAAAAACAGTACTAAATTTAGATGCTGTAAAAAGATATGAAATATCATTAAGACCAATACTGATAGAAATATCTGATGTGTATGGAGCTAAAAATGAAATTTAATTCTATAACCTTTAAAACAACATTTCATCTTCTCTCTTTTTCAATATTATTTATTTTATTTATAATGTTTGTAATAAGAAGTGTTTTTAGTAATGCCTATATGGATTTAGAAAATGAAAAAATAAGTATTATTATTGACAATATTAAGCCCTCTTTATCATTAAGTTTGAGTTATGGTTTTGAAGATGCTATAGATGAAATTTCACATAAAACACTGAAAAATAAAAATGTACTATTGCTTAAAATTAAAGAGTTAAACAAAAATAAAACAAAAATATATACAAATTATAAACTAGATGCTAAGCAGTATTTAAAAAATGAAGAACTTTTTCAAACGATTGAACTTCTTGATCCTATAACTAAAGATAAACTCGGTGAATTGACAATTATTTACTCTGGTAACTCTTACAAAGAGTATATGAATGATTTTAATAAATATTTTTTCTGGGGTGCATTGGGATTTTTATTATCGATTTTTATTTTAATATTTTTATTACATAAATCACTAAAAAACTTAACACTTTTGGATAAATCATTAAAAAACTTTAATCCAAATAAACCAGAAAAATTAACACTAGATACATCTAAAAAAGATGAGGTTTATTCTATCTCTAAATCTGCAAATATAATGATTGAAAATATCATCAATTTTTTAAATTCATCTAAAGAGTTAAATAATAGATTGATTCAAAGTCAGGCACACCTTAAAGATGCACAAAGAATGGCAAAAGTAGGTAGTTTAGATTATAATATTCGTACAAAAGAACTTACCTTAAGTGATGAGTATTATCGTATTTTAGGAATAAAACAAGATTCAAAACTAAATTGGAAAGGTTTTTTAGATTTAGTTTTAAGAGATGATTATAAAAGAGTGTCAACAATTGTCAAAGAGGCTGTAAAAGTAGGTTCTACTTTTGATATAAAATATAGTATTAAAAGTAATGATAAAATAATTCATATGCAAACAAAAGGTAAGGTGCGTAAAAAACAAGATGGCTCTGCGCAAATAACTGCCATTAGTATGGATATTACTCAAGATGTTGAAAATAAACAAACTATTGAACAGTTGGCTTATTATGATTCTCTAACAGGATTAGCAAATAGAACCTTATTACAAGATAGAATGACAAAAGCTATTCAACATGCAAAAAGAACAAATGATAAATTAGCAATTATATTTTTAGATCTTGACCATTTTAAACTTATAAATGACACACTTGGACATGGTGTTGGAGATGATTTACTAATATACATATCTAAAGTTTTACAAGGTTTGTTAAGAGAGTCTGATACACTATGTCGACTTGGTGGTGATGAATTTGTAATACTGCTTCCATCTATTAAAAATGATGAAGATGCGCAAATAATAGCAGAAAAAATTCAAAAAACATTAGATAAAAAACATGATATAGGTATCCATCAATTATATATAACTTCAAGTATTGGGGTGTCTGTATATCCGCAGCATGGAGATACATGCGATGAATTGATTAGAAATGCTGATACCGCTATGTATGAGTCTAAAAATGAAGGACGAAATAGATATACAATATATTCACATAGTATGGGTGATTTTGTAGATAATCAATTACATTTAGAACAAGATTTAAGTGAAGCAGTAAAAAGTAAAAAGCAAATAGAAGTCTTTTATCAAGCAAAAATAGACTCAGTTACAAATATGGTATATGGAGCAGAAGCGCTAGTTAGATGGAATCATCCAACTCTTGGTATGATTTTTCCAGATGATTTTATATATATGGCTGAGAGTACGGGACTGATGGTTGAACTTGGAAATATTATTACAGAAGAGTCTATATCTAAGGTAAAAGAGTTAAATGACCTTGGGTTTAAAAAGTTAAAAATAGCGATAAATTTATCTGCTCGTCAATTTCAAGATGTATCACTAATACCATTTATCTCATCTATGTTAACAAAATATAAAGTTAATCCAGCACAAATAGAATTTGAGATAACAGAAACATTATCTATGTCAAATATAAATAATACTCTTAGAATTCTTAATGAACTTAAAGAACTGGGTGTATCAGTTGCGATTGATGATTTTGGGACAGGATACTCATCATTAGCATATTTAAAGAAATTTCCTATAGATACTCTTAAGATTGATAGATCTTTTGTTATGGGGATTTTAGATGATGAAGAAGATAAGGTTATTGCTCAAATTATAATTTCAATGGCACACTCTTTAGGTATGAAAGTTGTTGCTGAGGGTGTTGAAACATTACCTCATGCAAATATGCTAAGAGATATGAAATGTGATATATTTCAAGGATATTATTATTCTAAGCCTATTTCAAATAATGAATTTATAGATTTTTTAACTAATTATAAAGCCATTATATAAACAATGACTATTTATATCGATGGTGATGCATTTCCAAATGCACTAAAACCAATAATTATAAAACAAATCAATCGTCTACATGTAGAGACTATTGTGATGGCAAATAAAAAGATAAATATTGGCAAATCAGAATTTGTAAAATATGTAGTGGTTGATGCTGGAGCAGATGAAGCTGATGATAAAATAGTTGAGGTTTTAGATGTTGGAGATTTAGTAATAACTGCTGATATTCCACTAGCAGATAGAGTTATAAGTAAAGATGCTCACGCGATAGACCATAGAGGTGAGCTTTACTCAGTAGACAATATAAAACAATACCTTGCAATGCGTAATCTGATGGATAAGATTCGTGAAAGTGGAGAGATAACTAAAGGTCCAAAACCATTTGGTCAAAAGGATGCAGAGCTATTTGCAAACCAGTTAAATGCATTTTTATCTAAGCATTATAAAGTTTAAGATATAATCTCAAAAATTATACATACGCAAAAAGGTATTTTATGTTTGATACATTAACCAGTTCATTTACGGCAGCCATTAAAAAAATTAAGACATTTGATGATGTTAAAGCACTTACTAAGGCTCTAAACGAACTTAAAAAATCACTCCTTAAAGCTGATGTAAATCATAAAGTTGTAAAAGAGTTAATAGCTAAAGTTGAAGCTGGTACAAAAGAAAAAGGAATTGGGAAAGACCAATTTTTAGAAGCTATGCGTACTACACTTTACGAACTTCTTGAAGTTGGTGGAAATAAAGGTTTTATATTTGCCGCTAACCCTCCAACAGTTATACTTATGACAGGACTTCAAGGTTCTGGTAAGACTACAACTACTGGTAAACTAGCAGTTTATTTAAAGAACAAACAAAAGAAAGTTTTAATAGTTGCAGCCGATTTACAGCGTTTAGCAGCAGTTGAACAACTTCGTCAAATCACTACTCAGATAGAGGTAGAACTTTTTGAAGAGGTAGATTCTAAAGACCCAGTAGATGTTGTAAAAGCAGCTATGAAGTATGCACACTCCAAACTTTATGATGTAGTTCTTATAGATACAGCTGGTCGTTTAGCGATAGATGATGAACTAATGACTGAACTTGATGCTGTTAAAAAAGTAGCAAAGCCTAATGAGATTTTTTATGTAGCAGATTCTATGACTGGTCAAGATGCAGTAAGAACAGCTACAACTTTTAAAGAAAAAATTGGCATCGATGGTGTAATCCTTTCAAAATATGATGGTGATGCTAAGGGTGGTGTAGCTCTTGGACTGTCTTCTCAAGTTAAAGTCCCTCTTCGTTTCATCGGTAATGGTGAGAAGATGGAAGATTTAGAAGTTTTCATGCCAGAGAGAATCGTAAATCGTCTTATGGGATTTGGAGATGTTGAAGGTTTAGCTGAGAAAACTGCTGGAATTATAGATGAGAAACAAGCTAAAAAACTTACACAAAAGATAAAAAAAGGTAAGTTTAACTTCAATGACTTTTTAGAGCAAATGGAACAGATGAAAAAGATGGGTTCTATGAAATCACTCCTTTCAATGATGCCAGGAATGGGTCAAATGGGTAAGGCTTTAAAAGATTTTGATATGGAAAATTCAGATGAATTAAAACATATCAAATCTATGGTAGGTTCAATGACTTTAAAAGAGCGTGAAGACCCAGAACTTCTTAATAACTCTCGCAAAGGAAGAATTGCAAAAGGTTGTGGTTTAGAGATTGTAGAGATTAACCGTATGATTAAGCAGTTTAAAAATGCTGGTAAAATGGCTAAAAAGTTCTCAGGTAAAAATGGGATGAAGCAACTACAAGATATGATGTCTCAAGGTTCTATTCCTCGTTAAAATTAAAATAGTAATGCATCTTTTGCGTTGCTATGCTCGTCACTCTTTTAATCTTAATTTACTTTAGATTGCTTTTTTATGAATTTACGGGTATAATTCCGCCATCGTAATAACTTCTGAAATAATCCCTCTGTGATTAGAAGGTATTTTGTTAAGTCAAAATATACTACGCCAATTGGCGGTAAGAGGCACAATTTAATATACTTATATTATATTCTGCAAAACACCCCGAAAATTTTATTAATAGAACAAGGAAATAATATGACAGTAATTAGACTTACTCGTATGGGAAGAAAAAAACAACCTTTTTATCGTATCGCGGTAACAGATAGCCGTAAACGCCGTGATGGTGGTTGGATTGAACTTATTGGTCACTACAACCCAATGGTAGCTGAAAAAACTTTAGTTGTTGATAACGAAAGACTTGACTACTGGTTAAGTGTTGGTGCTCAAATGAGTAGCCGTGTTAAAAAGATAACTGGTCGTTAGTCAAATGATAGCTGAATTTGTTGCATCTTTTGCAAAACTTATAGCTTCAAATCCTGAAGATATAAGAGTAGAAGTAAAAGAGGGTGGCGAAGTAACTGAGATTCTTCTTTTTGCTAATCAAGCTGACATTGGTAAGCTTATTGGTAAAGAGGGTAAGATGATTGGTGCTATTAAAACTGTTATCTCTGGCTGCAAGGCTAAAGATGGCATAAGCTATCGCATAAATGTAGAGGCTGTATAAGCTGAAGCAGTTTAAAGAACAACTCCTTCATATCGCTACTATCGGCAAAACTGTCGGTATCCATGGCGATATGAAATTCCACGATAAATCAGACTTTCCTGAACAATTTTACAACGGTGCTACTTTTTTTACAAACTTAAAAAAAGAGATTACTTTATCTGATGTAAACCTTGAACGCGGAATCATAAAAATAGCTGGTATAAACACTATAGAAGATGCTAAAAAATACACAAATGTAAAACTTTTTACAACTAGAGATGAAACGAGAAAAAATTGCCAGCTTGATGATGGTGAATTTTTTTGGTTTGATTTAGAGGACTGTGAGGTTTATGAAGATGATAAACTTTTAGGAAAAGTTGATGATATAGACCGCATTGCAGTAACTAACTACTTAAATATCATAACAGATAAAAAACTTGTAGAAGCTGGATTTGTGAAAAAATTCTTAGTTCCATTTGCTGAGCCATTTAAAGTAAGTGTGGATATAGATAAAAAAATCATCATTCTTAGTGGTGCTATGGATATCCTAGAAGCTTCTTAGATGAAATTTACTTTCGTAACTCTTTTTTCAAATATCGTTCAAGGATATTTTCAAGATTCTATTTTAAAACGTGCTATTGAAAAAAAACTTCTTAGTGTTGAGTATATTGACCCACGAGATTATAGTACTAATAAACATCATAAAGTAGATGATACTGCAGTTGGTGGTGGAGCTGGAATGGTTATGAACCCTCAGCCTCTGTATGATACTCTAGATGAACTAAAAAAACAGGATCCATCTCTACATGTAGTATTTTTGACTCCAGTTGCGAAACCTTTTAAACAAAATGATGCAAAACGATTAGCAAAAAAAGATCATATTGCATTTGTAAGTGGAAGATATGAAGGAATTGATGAGAGGGTAATTGAAAAGTATGCTGATGAAGTGTTCTCAATTGGTGATTACATACTAACTGGTGGGGAGTTGGCTTCACTTGTAATGTGTGATGCAATATCGAGAAATGTAGAGGGAGTCCTAGGAAATAGTGAATCTCTTGAAATTGAAAGCTTTGAAACACCACTCTTAGAGGCACCTTCTTTCTCTAAACCAAAAGATTATGAAGGAAATTGTCCTCCATCAGAATACTTAAAGGGAAATCATAGTAGAATTCGCACACTAAAATTAGTTCTGTCTGAATGTAAGACTAAATTCTTCAGACCACAAGAGCTTTTAAAGCATAGAACAAGGAAATCTTATGAGAAATAAGTATATTGAAAACTTTGAAAAAGCACAAATGTCTGAGAAAACTATCCCAGATTTTCGTGCCGGTGATACTGTTCGTTTAGCAGTAACAATTAAAGAGGGTGACAAGAGTCGTGTACAAAACTATGAAGGTGTTTGTATAGCAAAAAGAGGTCAAGGTACTGGTAAAACTATTACAGTTCGTAAAATTGGTGCTAACGGTGTTGGTATTGAAAGAATTTTCCCACTTTACACTGACTCAATTGAAGAGATTAAAGTAATCCGTCGTGGTCGTGTTCGTCGTGCGAAATTATTTTATCTTCGTGAACTTGCTGGTAAAAAAGCTCGTATTAAAGAACTTAGAAGAAAATAATCTTCTAAGGCTCTTTGCCTTTCTTCGTAACACTTCTGTTACACAACCTCCATACAATTCTATTTTAAATTTATAACTGTATACTTTTATTATGAAATACCTAAATGATTTAAAAACTGTTATTGATATCAACTCATATACCAAAAATAAAGTTGGAGTAGATAGAGTTGGGCAAATTTTTGATAAATGGCTTGAGGACTTAGGTTTCACAACTAACTTACAAAAAAGAGAAAACATTGGCAATCATCGTCATTACAAGTCTCTACATGTAGAGGGTAAGAAGAAGTTACTTCTTTTGGGTCATCTTGATACAGTCTTCCCTCCAAAAAAATTTGAAAATTTTACTCAAGATGATGAATGGGTTTATGGTCCAGGTGTTTGTGATATGAAGGGTGGAAATATTGTAATTGTTGAAGCTCTTCGTGAACTTAAAAACAATGGTGTTGATATTAAAAACATAGATATTCTTTTTGTAAGTGATGAAGAAACTGGAAGTGATGATTCAAAACTCTATACTGCAAAAATTGCTAAAGATTATGACTACTGTTTTGTTTATGAAGCAGCTGGTGAAAATTTAGAACTAGTTACAGCGAGAAAAGGCGTTGGCACGTTTTTCATAGATATAATTGGAAAAGCCGCACATGCCGGAAACTCTTATGCTGATGGAGCTGATGCAAATCTTGAAACCTCTTATAAACTTCAAGAGTTAGTAAGATTAACTAATCTGGAACTAGGTACGACTGTAAATGTTGGAAAGATAGAGGGTGGAATAGGTGCAAATACTATCTCCCCTCATGCTCATCTTACTTTTGAGCTTAGATATAAGAAAACAGATGAAAGAGATAGGGTTTTAAAAGCTATTGATTCAATAGTTGCTAAATCATTTGTAAATGGAACTAGTTCAAAACTAAGTGGTGGTATACAAAGAGATGTTATGCAGGCTTCAGCTGAGTCTTTAGATTTAGTAAAAAGTATAGAACATATAGCAAGTGTAAATGTGAAAACTCAAGAGCGTGGTGGTGTAAGTGATGCAAATATAATATCTGCTAATGGTGTTGTAACTCTTGATGGTTTTGGACCATTTGGAGATGGTGATCATACTATCCATGAAAGAGCTTTAAAAAGTAGTTTTGAGAGTAGAATAAAATTGAGTGAAAAGTTATTTACTCATTTTATAACAAATTTAGATTTTAATTAGGAGAAAATATGTCAAATCGTAAGATAGGAATGTGGCTTTATCATAATGGTGGTGGAGATAAAATCCAGAAAAAAATTATTAAAAAATTAAAAGATAGAGATATTGATACATTAAATGATGTAAGCCTAAGAAACGCTATTGCTAGAAACTCTAATATTATGTACGGAGATGTAAAGTTAAATAAATTAGATCTCTTTTTCTCCTATAATGCTGGTGAACAAACACAGTATCAAATGTATCTATATCAAGCACTAAATCGTGTTATCCCTATGATTAACTCTTATGATGCTTTTGCTTTAACTGAAGATAAATTTCACACCTCTTTTGTATTGAGAAATGCTGGAATTAAGACAGCAGATTATAAACTTTGTCATCGTGATGATGGACATGAACTTAAAAAGATTATAAAAAAATGGGATAAGATGGTTTATAAACCAACTGATGGTTGGGGTGGAGTAGGTCTAACAAAGATTGAAAACGAAGCGAACCTTGATATGCTTATGCCATTTCTAAATCAAATGGATTTACGTTATTTTTATGTGGAAAAATTTATAAACTATGATAATACCGATTTTCGTGTAGATATTGTTGATGGTAAGTTTGTATCTTGTTATGGAAGAAAAGCAAGTGGTACTGATTGGCGTACAAATGTAACATCTGGTGGAAGCGTATTTATGCGTGATGCAAATGATGAAATAATTGACGTTGCTATAAAAGCATGTAAAGCTACTGGTGTGGATATTGGTGGTGTAGATATTATTTATGATAGAGAAAAAGAGGAGTATATAGTTTTAGAAGTAAATGGTATTCCAGCATTCGCAACTCCAGAACAAGAAAAAATGGGTCTTGATTTTAATGATAAAAAAATAGATTTAATAGTTAACTTAATAGATAAAAAAACTAAAAAAATAAATAGGTAAAATACTTGAGAGAACAATATACATCATATGACGAATGTGTAGCATTTTTTAAATCTGCACAAAAAACAAATCCAAATCTTTTTAAAGTGGAAGTGATTGGTAAAACTTGGGAAGAGCGAGAAATTATAGCAGTAAGTATCACGAAAAATGTAGATACTAACAAAGATAAACCAGCGCTTTTTTATACTGGAACAATTCACGCAAGAGAGTGGATTGGGATAGAACTTTCACTTTCTTTTGCTCAGTATATATTGGAACATATTGATTATGATCCACAATTAAATACTATATTAGATACAGCAACTTTATATATGGTTCCATGTGCAAATCCAGATGGATTTGAGTATTCAAGAAATCATTTCTCTTTTTGGAGAAAAAATCGTCGTAAAAATTCTGATGGTAGCTTTGGTGTAGACTTAAATAGAAATTTTTCTGTTGGTTTTTCTCCAAATAAAGATATGACTTCAAATGTTTACTCAGGTCCTTCAGCTTTTTCTGAACCAGAAACAGCAGCACTTAGAGATTTTGTACTTGAACATAAAAATATTACAATTGCACTAGATTATCACTCGCAGGGGAATGTTTTTTTCCCTGCACATAATTTTATTCATGAAGATGCGGTTGATGCAATTGATTTAAATTTACTTGCTGGGAATATGGCTGAAGAGATTAGAAAAGAATCAGGACGAGAGTATGGTGTACATATGGGTAAACCACCAGTACATTTAATCTCTGGAAGTGGTCGTGAATTTTATTATTCTACAGGAGCATTATCGTTAGTAGCAGAAGTAGGGACTAGAAATATCTCTGATTATATAGAACATATGAGTGAAAATATAGATGAAAATATTCCTGCCCTTATGTTTGCATTATCTGAAGCAAATAATTATAAAAAAGATAATTCTTTGCCAAGGGTTGATAATTTTGTAGCAATAAATGTTAGTTCAAGAGAAGTTGAACTCTCTTGGGATTATTTTGATGATGAAAGTTTATATTTTGAGATTTATCGATCTAAAAAATTAAAAGGTTATGCACAAACCTCAAATAGAATTGGTATGACAAAATTAAGAACTTTTACAGATAAAAATCTTAAATCTTCAAAAAATTATTATTATTATATAAGGGCAGTTTGTAAAAAAAGACATATAAAATCTCCATTTGCTCAAAGATGTGGAATCCGTACAAATCCAGCAGATAATATGTTTTCTAAAATTTTGTATCCTTTAGCTGATAAGATAGGTTATGTGGGAGAAAAAACTAAAAAAAACAAAGAACACTTCGGACATAACTCACTTTTTGTTGGTATCTCTGAAGCTAAGGGTGAATGTTTAGGAGTATGTGGTTTTTCATTAACTACTATTCCTGAAAATGCTGTAATTACATCAGCATCTATAGCTTTTTATCCTATGAATAGAGTATCTGTTCAGATTGAGAGTTTTGGCGAGTGGCGAGTAGGTCAGATAGATGAACGTACAATTGATAATATAGATAGTTTTGATGATATTAAAAATGCAAAAGTACTCTCTTATATAGATAGACCAACAGGTTCAGCACAATTATCTCAAGGAGTTTGGCGTACATATGATTTTGCAGCACAAGAAGTAGCTGTTTTACAAAAATCTTTAAAAAGAAGAGAAGCTTATTTTAGAATGCAAGGACCAGATTCATTACCATTAAATCGTGCTTCACAGATGATGCAGTGGGATATTGGATATGGAGCATTTTCAGGTGGACTTACATATAGACCAAAACTTGATATTTCATATACTATAAATGAAGCTAGAATAGATCTACAATCATCGTCAGAATTTACTGTAACAAAAGATAATGTAAATAGTTCAAGGTTAGTTGCTGGTTTTGATAATAATACAGATAAAAAATATGCATGTATGGAGTTTGATTTAGCAAATTTACCAGATATGGACAATACAATAATATCAAGTGCATATATAGATATGGAAGCTAGTAAAATCTCTTCTGTTAATGAACTTCGTTTTCACATTGAAATGGTTCAGCCATGTAGTGGTGAAATTACATATGAAAAAATTCAAAATAGAAATATTATAGAGCGTATTGGATATGATGTTAGCATTACTGATATTAAAGATAGTGCAAAACAAAGATTTGTATTTGATAAGCATGCTATTGAAGAGATGCTAATAAATGCTAGAAATATAAATAAAGCATTATTTATAATTTCTGCATCTTCACAAAAACAACTTTCAAAATCACAAGAAGTGTCTTGGTGTGATTCTAAAAGAATTAAAAGACCATCATTAGTAATTAATTATATTAAAAAAAGAAGATTAGCCCCTGAAAAAGTGACTAACCTTAGATATTCAACAGATAGTGGAGTCATTAAGCTTGAATGGGATGTCGTAGAAGATGATGGTTACAATGGTGTAATAGTTGTAAAAAATCCATTTAGAGTACCGTGCTCACCATATGATGGTCAAAAACTTTATGGTGGAGTAGACAACTATACATATGATAACTTTGGTGATAAAAATATACATAAATATTACGCAGTATTCTCGTATGACGATGTACCAAATTTCTCAGAACCTGCATTTATAGAGATAAATGGGTAGCGATTAGCTATCCCATTATTTACAAATATAAAAACTTTTCAAACTCTTCTCATACATTAAGAAACTCCTAAGCAACAATTACCTATAATTCCCATCCACAAACAAAGAGACTTAAAGTTTAAGCTCACAACCTTCGGGTAAAGATTGTTTGAGATCATTGAAAACTAAGCAAGTAAATAGACGAGATAACTAATGAAAATTAGTTTTTT
>Ga0256842_1002237_pt1 | contig 14229 bp, 12 predicted proteins | sample 4559240metaG_FD_185973 | JGI IMG/M metagenome (GOLD analysis project Ga0256842, IMG submission 185973) | Hydrothermal vent microbial communities from Guaymas Basin, Mexico - 4559-240 | ecosystem: Environmental > Aquatic > Marine > Hydrothermal vents | place: Mexico: Guaymas Basin | collected...
AAGGGTTATAGCAGAGGTTTAGATAAGGTAATTTCACCTAAAGATACTGTGGATAGGGCAAAGAAGATACTGGAGAAATTTGGAAATGATATTTTATTAGAAGTAAAAAGGATCGATAAAGGTAGGTTGGGAATCCCTGTGTATTTTTCTTTATACGGTCCTAGGGCGAGAAAGATATGCCCAGCAAGAAAACAGATGGGAAAGGGTCCCTCTAGGGATCAGGCTGAAGCCTCTGCTGTAATGGAGCTCATTGAAAGGTATAGTTTTTTCTCGTTTTGTGAGAATCCTAAAAATTTTAAAAGACTCACATGGAATGAGGCCAAAGAGGAATTTGGTGAAGATAAGTTAATTGGTGTAGAAGAAATCATAAAATCTGTTGATGATAATTTATCTATAAAAGATGCAGAATGTATTTTAAGTTTAGTGAAATGGAATTTTTGTGAGGCCTATAGGGTATATGATGCAAAATATTTTATGGCGCCCATAGATTGGTTTAAAAAATTAAATGAATATAATGGAGCATCAGCAGGAAATACATTTGAAGAGTCAATATTACAGGGAGCATGTGAATTAATTGAAAGGCATGTTAGTGCTTATATAGATAGAAATGAATTAGTTGTTCCAACTATTGATAAAAGATCTGTTAAAGATCCTGTATTAAAGGAATTAATTTTTTGTTTTGAAAAAAATAATATACTTTTATGGTTAAAGGATTTTTCATTGAATTTTGAAGTTCCCACTGTGGGTGCACTTGCATATGATCCTTCAACTTTTCCAGACTTAAGCGAAATTGTATTTACAGCTGGCACAGCCACATCGCCTGAAAAGGCAGCAATAAGGGCAATTACAGAGGTAGCACAGCTTGCAGGTGATTTTTGTACATCAAGTAGATATGAACCTTCAGGTTTAAGAAAATTTACAACATTTAAAGAAACCAAATGGGTAAGAGAAGGAGAGACTGTACCAATTTCAACCCTTCCTGATATTAGTGATAATGATATTTATAATGAACTGATGAAGTTGAGTTATGATTTAAAACAAAAGGGATTTAATCTATATTCCATTGATACTACACATAAAGATATAACCATTCCAAGTAATTATAATTTTGTGCCTGGATTTTTGTTTAGAGAAAGGACTAGATTTCCTAGTATTGGCCTTTTTGTTGGAAGACAGCTTGTTGAAGAAGAAGATATTGAGACAGCAGAAAAGGGTTTGGTTAAATTAGAAGAAACTTATGGTAAAGCCTATTTTATTCCATTTTTCTGGGGGATGTTTTATCATAGAATAGGAGATAGTGAGAAGGCGTTTAGATATTTTGAAGATTCAATTCCACTTCAGCCAGCTGCAGAAGAAAAATCTATGGTGTTGTTTTATATGGCCCATATTTTGTATCAAAGAGAGGATTATGCAGGTGCAATAAATCTTTTAAATGAAGCCATTGAACTTGCAGAGGATAATTCAGTTTATTTTAACCTAAGAGGTATTTGTAATTTTAGATTAGAAAGATATAATGACGCTAAAGGAGATTTTTTAAAGGCCTTAGATTTAGATGCAGGGTCTGCCATTGATCTCGCTAACTTGGGTATGTGTTATAAAAGACTAGGGGATAATTTTTTGGCAAAACATTACTTAAAAGAAGCATTAAAACTAGATCCATCTATTGAATTTGCAAGGGAAAATCTTAAGGATTTAAATTGAATTTTTTGTCCTTGACAAAATATACTTTTGAAATCTATTGTAACCACGGTTTTTTAGTTTATAGGCAAAGATGGGTTGACTTGGGAGTGTTATGAGTTTATATAAAAATTAGGTCCTGCAAAAAGATAATTTCAATTGAGAAAAATAAAAAATGAAAGGAGGTATTGTTTATGCCACAGATAGTTGAATTTAAAGGGAAAAAATTTGAAGTGGACGAAGATGGTTTCTTACAAAATTTTGATGATTGGTGTGAAGAATGGGTAGAGTATGTTAAGGAGAGTGAAGGTATTAAGGAACTTACAGATGAGCATTGGAAGGTGATTAATTTCTTGCAGGATTACTACAAGAAGAATGGGATTGCTCCAATGGTACGTATCCTTTCTAAAGTAACAGGTTTCAAATTAAAGAAGATCTATGAGTTGTTCCCATCTGGTCCTGGTAAAGGTGCATGTAAGATGGCTGGACTTCCAAAACCAACAGGCTGTGTATAATAAAAAGTAGGAGTCCTTTAAAGGGTGTAAAAGTGAGGAAGCGACCTCATGTGTAAAGCAGAGGTCGCTTTTTTGTTTTTTGGAGCAGGAAGTGGATATTGCAAAAATATTAAATGAGTTAAAAAAAGAGGCTGGTTTTAAAGATAAAGTTGGAATGGTTTTAATTCATAATGGTATAGTTAGGGGGATATCTAAATCTGGCAAGAAGGTAAAAAAATTAAAAATATTAGAGGTAAATTACGCACTACTTGAAAAGTTAAAAAAAAGATTTGAATGTAACCCAGGTATTTACAAAATAATTATTGATGCAAGACAAGGTGAGTTTTATCCAGGAGATGACATTTTATGGATAATTGTTGCTGGGGATTTTAGAGAAAATGTAAAGAGGGTGTTATCAGAGATATTAGATGAAATAAAGTTAAGGGGTGTAAAAAAACAAGAGATACTGGAAGAATAGTTGTTAAATTACTTGCTAATTTTTTTTCCTATAGTTTTCTCTCTTAGGTGAACATATCCCACATCATTTGTAAGGAGTTTTCGTTATGGTGAAGGATTTGAGCAAGGCTTATAAAGAAGCTGGTGTTGATATAGATAAGGCTGCAAGCTTTGTAAAAAGTATTAAAGAAATAGCAAAAAGTACTTATATCAAAGGGGTTATAAGTGACATTGGTCTTTTTGGAGGCATGTTTAAGCTTGATACCACTGACTTAAGTTCTCCAGTGTTGGTTTCTTCTGCAGATGGGGTTGGAACCAAGTTAAAACTTGCATTTGAGTTAAATAAACATGACACTGTTGGAATTGATCTAGTTGCAATGAACGTAAATGATATAGTTGTGCATGGTGCAAGGCCTATTTTCTTTTTAGATTATCTTGCCATGGGCAAACTTGATATAGAAGTTGCACAAGAAATTATAAAAGGGATTGCTCATGGATGTGAGATGAGTGGTTGCGCTTTGTTAGGTGGTGAAACTGCAGAACTTCCTAGTTTTTATAATGAAGGAGAATATGAGCTGTCTGGATTTTGTGTTGGGGTAGTTGATGAATCTAAAATTATAGATGGTTCTTCAATTGGTGTGGGAAATGTTTTAATAGGGATTGGTTCTAGTGGAGTTCATTCAAATGGCTTTTCACTAATAAGAAAAATAGTAAGAGACACTAACACATCTTTAGATGAAAGAATTGATGATAGTGGAAAGACATTAGGTGAACTACTTCTAACTCCCACCAAAATTTATGTTCCAACTATTTTAAATCTCATAAGGGATTTTGATATTCATGGCATGGCCCATATAACTGGTGGAGGATTCTTTGAAAACATTTCCAGAATTTTGCCCAGAGGGGTTAAGGCAAAGATAGATTTTTATAGTTTTGAAAAACCTCCCATATTTCATTGGTTAAAAGAGAAAGGCAATCTTTCATGGGATGAGATGCTTTCTATATTTAATTGTGGTGTTGGCATGGTGTTGGTGGTTAGAAAGAAGGATGTAGAGGATATACTCGCAAGGTTAGCAGGACTTAAAGAAAAGGCATGGGTCATTGGTGAAATTTTAAAAAATGAAGATGATTCAGATGTTGTTGAGATCTATTTTTAAGAGTTTTTCCTAGTGAAAACGAATTATATTATTGAAAAAAGCAATTAAAGAATTAAGGGAATTATAGATTAATATTGTTTTATTTACTGGCTGGTTAGTAATAAAATGGAAGCGACATTTTAGAAGGCTGCTCTGGTAGGAAATTAATATTCTCTATTTTTTACAAAATCAACTACCTCCCATAAAATATCTTTTTCCAAAGACTCAGGTAAGTTGTGTAATGCATTTTTTGCCTTTTGTATATAAACATCACTTGACTGAAGGGCCTTTTGTAATACACCTTTTTCATTGATATCAAAAAGTATCTCTTTATGTTCTTCATCACTTAATTCATTGTTTTTGATCCGTTCCAAAAGATCAAATCTTTTTGAATCATCCATTGATTCCAAATAATATATTAGAGGAAGGGTGATTTTGCCTTCTTTTAAATCCCCTCCAACGGGTTTTCCCAATTTTTCTTGATTAAGAGAATAATCTAGTACATCATCTACTAATTGAAAGGCTATTCCCAAATTTAAACCGAACAATCTAATATTATTTAGTTCAAGGACATTTGCACCTGCCAAAATTGCACCACTCTCACAAGAAAATTGTATTAAATAAGCAGTTTTTCCAGTAATTATATCTAAATATTCTTCATAGGTTAACCATTTTTTTTTCATGTAAGCAAGTTCCATAATCTCACCAGCAGCAGTTCTGTAAATAGCCTCTGATAAACACCTCATCAGGCCTATGTTGTTATAATTAGATACAATTTTGTTAGACAAGGCAAGCAGAGCATCTCCTGCAAGGATTGTTTTAGCCTCCCCAAATATTGTATGTGCTGTTTTATTTCCTCGCCTAAGTGGTGCATGGTCTATGATGTCATCATGAAGAAGAGTTGCCGAATGAATAAATTCCAAAACACATGCAAGGGGATAGACATCTTGCTTTCTATAGGAAAAAAGTCCAGCACTGAGAAGACAAAGGATGGGACGGAGCCTTTTTCCTCCAGAGCTTATAATGTGTGTTGCGATTTCCTTGACATAAGGATCAATATCTTTAAGTAAAAAGGTGATGGTCTCTTCAATTATTGGCAGATGTTTGGATATATATGTTTTTAGCTTTTCCATATACTACAAAAAAATGCTTCTAACTTTAGTTAAAGATGACAATGCCTTTTTCATATGCCAACGTTGCAACCCCCTTTCCCCCACCTGGTTTGAAATGGATCTTATCTCAATAAAAGGGAGATTATTGATTAGACTCACATATGCTACAGAAAATCCTTCCATGTTTTCAATATCAGGGTTGAACTGATCTTTTAATCTCTTTGTAACTACAAGATCTCCACTAACACCTGCAACAGTTAGGCTAACAGTTGTATACAAATTATGATTCAAAGACAACCCCATTTTTTCCATGTTCTTTTTATAAGATATATCAATCTCATTATAAATAATATCACCATTTTTTAATTTTATCAGCCCCAAATTAAGTCCTCTAGGGTCTATCTGATCTTTAGTTTTTAGACCAAACTCTGGCCAGATTTCTTTATTTGATATGGTAATGCTACCTATTGGAATTTTATTTATATCAAAGGCACCTGCAATACCGATATTTATAACTCCATGAATTTCATTTGATAAAATCGCCTTTTGTGTATATATTGCGGCATTTAGTGGTCCTATTCCACACACAATACAACTCAGAGTTTTATTATTTGTTTTAATTGTATATATCTCTCCTAGTTGTAAATCTTTTTTTGGTATTTCAGGAAATAGTGAAATGAGTTCTATTTTTGTGGCAGCAACAATTAATAGATTTTGCATATTAAATTTCTCTGCAATATTTGACAAAATATTTTGCAATAAGGATATTACTTGCAAAATGTAGATGAATATATGATCCAATACAATTTTTATATCTTACACCAAAAGATTCTTTTTTTTCATTATCTCTGCTATAAACTTCATAAATATTTTTAGAATATCTTTTAAGTCCTTGGACATAAGAATAGTGAAATTCGTGTCCCTTAGCCTCAATCCCCTTTGGTCCTATTGGACAATCTTCCAACAAGATAATTTTTCTGTAACCCAAAGACACCAATTTTTTACTTAATGTTGCATGAAAGGGAAATACTCCAACCATATTTCTCATTATATTATCTTTATTTTTTATTGAAGCCATAAGATACATAAATCCACCACATTCTCCATAAACTACATTATAATCTTCTACAAATCTTACGATTTCATTCTTTATTTTTTTGTTTTGAGACAGCTCCTCCAAATAAAGTTCAGGATAGCCTCCACCAAAATAGATACCTTTTATTCCTTTAGGTAATTTAGTCTCTTTTAAGGGTGAGAAGTATAAAAGTTCAGCACCCATTTGTTCTAACAATTTCAGATTCAGTTGATAATAAAAACAAAAGGCCCTATCCATTGCAACTGCTATTTTAACCTGCTTTTTTGCAGAGACCTTTGTCTTATTTCGTGGTTGTTTTTTTTGTTTTTCAATGAATTTTAAAAAACTAGGGGTAACTGACTTTGATGTCCATGATATAAGTCTTTGTATTTTCTCTTTATCCCAGATATCTTCATTGGCCGTGACAAGGCCTAAATGTCTAGAGGACAAAGATATATCAGGATTTTTTTCAAAAAAACCAAAGCATGGAATATTTAGATAGTGAGAAATGGCTTGTTCAAGTATTTTTGCATGATTTTTGCTGCCTACCTTGTTTAGGATCACACCTGCGATTTTGATCTTTTTATCAAAAGTGATGTATCCCAATATTATTGGAACTATGGATCTTGCCATGGACGATGCATTCACAACTAATACCACTGGCAAATTTAAGATCTTAGCAAGGTGTGCAGTGGAGCCAATATCTTGAGTAGGTGAAAATCCATCATACAGACCCATCACCCCTTCAATTATTGATATTTCAGCATCTTCTGAATAATACTCAAAAATCTTTTTGTTTATCCAGGGCTTAAGCATCCATGAATCTAGATTATGGGATGGTCTGTTTAAAATCACTGAGTGATGACCTGGATCAATAAAATCTGGTCCAGCCTTAAATCCTTGGACTTTATATCCTAAACTTTTTAGATATGACAGAATACCAAGGGTAATAGTGGTTTTTCCAGCTCCACTATTTGTGCCACCTATTATAAAACCGTTCATGGGTTTCTTTTAATATAAAGTTTACGTTGGAATGTAAAGGGTGTATAATTGTCATTGACTTGTTATTTGAGACATAATTAAACTGATTTTAAGGTCTTGGTTTGAGTTAATGAGATCTATTGGGTTAACTAAAATGAAAATAGAGTAAAAAAATGACAGCTGTTATCATAATAGCGAAACGTTTTTTGAAATATATAGTTAGAGAAAGACTTCATAGAATATTTTTCCTTGTTTTTCTTATAATATTTTTAGGTAGTATAGCATTTGCATTAGTTGAAAAAGATAAAACTCTGTTAGGGGCATTTTGGTGGGCCGTTGTAACAGTGACCACAGTTGGCTATGGAGATGTTACTCCAACCACCCTTGCTGGAAAGATTATAGGTATTGTGATTATGTTTTTTGGGATAGGTCTAGCTGGGGTTTTAACTGCCACATTGGCTGGTTTTTTTATTGAGGAGAGAGAGATGGAAAAAAAAGGAATAAAAGATGTTTTGCAAAAGGACCATTTTATTATTTGCGGATGGAATTCTAGAGCTCAAGAAATATATGAAGAATTAAAAACAGATAAAAAGACCAGAGATATTCCCTTTGTTGTTATTGCCCCTTTAGAGGAATCACCAAAATCCGAAGATCCTAATTTTTACTTTGTTCAAGGAGAACCAGACAAAGAGACCTTGAAAAAGGCAAGTGTTGATAAGGCAAATACAGTTATAGTCTTATTGGACGAAAGTCTTGAACCATATGCCAGGGATGCCAAGGTAATACTCACAACCTTGACAATAAAGACTTTATGTCCCCATGTATATGTGTGTGCTGAAATAGAAAATGCATCAAACCTGGAACATTGCAAAAATGCTAAGGCAGATGAAGTAATAATTAGTGGAGAGATTGGGGCAAAACTTTTGGTGCAAGCAGCATTGGATCATGGGGTCACTGAACTAGTTTGCGAGATTTTGAGTAACAAGTATGGAAATGAGATTTACCTTATAGATGTGCCAGAAAACTTAGTTAATAACAGCTTTTTAGATGCCAGTATATTTTTGAAAAAAAATCATGATATACTGTGTATAGGGATTAAAGATTCTGAAAATAAGGTTGTCATATCAAACCCCTCTGGTGACTATTTGCTAAAAGAAAAAGATAAACTATTTGTGATAGCAGCAACAAGACCTCAACTTTGAATCATTAATTTAAGTTAAGTATAAATCTTTATGCCAAATATATTGACAATAGCTTGAAAGGATTTAAGAGTATTTTTTTGAGAAAAATTAATACCAGTGGAGGTAATTTATAATATGACAAGAAAAGATAGAACAGAGGGCATTTACAGCCGTCTAGAAGTATTGGATGAATCTGAGAGAAAGCAATTTTATAGGATCCATTTAAAAGAACTATTGCAATATGCTTATCGTTATTCTGAAGAGGTAAAAAAGCGTTTTGATAGGGCTCAGTTTGATGTCAATAAATTTAAGGAGTTATCTGACATAAAACACATCCCTATACTGAAGAAAAAAGAGCTTATTTTTTTGCAATCCATGGGGCCTAGACTGGGAGGTTTACTCACGAAGGATTTAGGTAAGATGAGAAGAATTTATATGTCCCCTGGTCCAATATTTGATCCAGAGGACAGAAAGCCAGATTATTGGGGATGGACAGAGGCATTTTATGCAGCAGGGTTTAGAACAGGGGACATAGTGCAAAATTGTTTCAATTATCACTTAAATCCAGCTGGTCTTATGTTTGAAGAGCCTCTTAGAATGCTTGAATGTGCAGTTATTCCAGCAGGTCCTGGGAATACAAATACTCAGTTAGAAATCATGAAAAAATTAAAGGTTACAGGTTATGTGGGCACAGCAAGTTATTTATCCCATATAGCACAAAAGGCAGAAGAGCTTGGAATAAATTTAAGAAAGGATTTGGTTTTAGAAGTTGCCTTTGTAACAGCTGAGAAATTGTCTGAAAAGTTAAGAAACCAGCTAGAGAAACGATTTGATTTAATAATGAGACAGGGATATGGAACAGCAGATGTGGGATGTATAGGATATGAATGTTATCATAAAACAGGACTTCATATATCTTCTAAAGTTTATGTGGAAATATGTCATCCAGACACAGGTATTCCTTTAAAGGATGGAGAAGTAGGAGAGGTGGTGGTAACATCTCTAAATAAGACCTATCCTTTGATAAGGCTTGCCACAGGAGATTTATCCTATATTGACAGGAGTCCATGTCCTTGTGGAAGAACATCTGCAAGGTTAGGGGCAATTATTGGTAGAGTAGATACTACTGCAAGGATTAAAGGTCTGTTTGTATATCCACATCAGATAGAGCAAGTAATACTCAGATTTGAAGAGATTAAACGTTGGCAATTAGAGGTTACCAATGAAGAGGGAATTGATGAGGTAACTCTATATATTGAGGCAAATGAATTTAACAGACAAGATCAATTGCTACATGCATTTAGAGAAAAGATAAAGATTAGACCTAAAATAGTGATCCTTGCTCCAGGAACTTTACCTCCAGATATCAAACCTATAAATGATAAAAGAAGATATGAATAAATTTTAATGTTGGGGGTTTTTCCCCAACATTAAAATTATTCCAGATCCACATCCTTTGCTATTGCTGAAATCTCAGTAATGGCAATTTCTATAAATTTATTTAAATCAAGACCAATTTTTTCGCATTCTAAAATCCTCTCTCTGGACACATTTGCAGCAAAACTTTTATCTTTCATCTTTTTTTTCACACTCTTAGGTTTCATTCCTTTCATTTTTTGAGGTCTAATAAGGGCATTTGCGTGAATTAGCCCTGTTATTGTTTCACCACATCTTAGGGCATAATCTAATTTAGATTTTGGAACAACTCCTGTTCCCTCCATATTGTGTGCGGCAATAGCGTATAAAGCCTCTTCTGGCAACTTGCCCTTCAAGATCTCATTTGTTGCAATAAGTCCATGTTCTTTAGGGTTGTCTTTTGTTTGTATGTAATCAATGTCATGGAGCAGACCAACAATTCCCCACAGTTCTTCATCTTCATTAAAATACCTTGCAAGCCCCTTCATAACTGCTTCTGTTTCAAGAGAGTGATTAATTAAGTTTTTTTCTTTAATATGTTCTTTTAGTAATTTTAGTGCCTCCTCTCTGGTCATAATCCCTCCCTCCGGTGCGTAGCGTTAAAATTTCTTTTTTCTTATTATGTCTAAAATGATCCAACCCCCTAAAAATGCAGAAAATATATATCCAATTAGTCCTAAAGCAGGATATCCAAATAAAAGGGGTGGTATCTTAGTGGTAATTATCATGGAAGATCCAATAATTAAAGAAGCAGTAAGTAGTCCAAGAACCAATCTGTTGGTTATTCTGTCTAATGTTTTTTGTAGATTGTCTAAATTTTTGTGCTCAAAACCAATAGATAATTTATTTTGAGATATTTTGTCTAGAATTTTATTTATCTTTGGTGGTATTATTTTATTTAAGATATAAAAATTATATAGAGACTTTTTTATTTGAGTATATATATATTCAGGGGAAAATTTCTTTAATGTTAGTTTTTTAATATATGGTTTTGTTTCTGAAATTACATCAATTTCAGGATATAATATCCTCCCAGAACCTTCACTTGTCATAATGGATTTACTCAATACAGCAATTTCTGGTCTAATCTTCAAATCATGTTTTCTTAAAATATTTGTAATCTCAGTAAGCATTTTTCCTAGATGTATATCTTTTAAAGGTAAGGAATAATATTCATCTATGAGATCTTGTATCTCTATAGATAGTGAAAAGATATCTACATTGTCTGTGGGATAGCATAAAAACATGATAACATCTATTATTTCATCTATGTCTTTTTTTACTATCCCTTCAGCTAATTTTATTAATTTAAACCTCGTAGAAGGGGTTATTCTCCCTACCATTCCCCAATCTAAAAGACATATTTTTTTATCTAATATAAAAATATTTCCAGGATGGGGATCTGCATGAAAAAAACCATGTTCGAATATTTGCTTAAGTAATATATTCAATAAGTTATGAGCAGTCTTTTTTCTTGTCTTTTTTGTCATCAAACTAATACTATCTTTTAGACATGTTCCTTCAATCTTTTCCATTGTGATGATCTTTTCAGAACAATATTCCTTAAAGACTTTTGGTAAATAAAAAATATCATCATCTTGAAAATTATATCTGGCTATATTTATATTTCTTACCTCTTTTTTAAAATCCAATTCATCTAAAATCATTTTTTTTAGCTCTATAATTATCTCTGGCAAATTATACACTCTTAAAAAATCAATCTTGCTTTGTATTAAATATGCTAAATCTTCTGCAATCTTAAGATCAGTCTTTATAATGTGCTCAATATTTGGGCGTTGAACCTTAATTGCAATAGTTATATCTTCTTTTTTTAAATGGCCCTCATGCACTTGCGCAAGTGAACCTGTTGCTAGAGGTTTTGGCGAAATATAGGAAAAGATCTCTGAAAGATCACTTTTTAAAGAGTCTTGTATTTGTTTTTTTATTTCATCAAATGGGACTGGCTCAACATTGTCTTGAAGTAAGCTCAGCTCTTTTGCAAGTTCAGCTGGGATCAAGTCTGTTCGCAAGCTGAGCATTTGCCCTAATTTTACAAAGGTTGGACCTAGCTTTTCCAATACAAGCCTTATCCTCGTATAAGTATTTTGGGCAGTAGATGAAGAAGTGAGGGGTATTTTGATGGAATAATGCCCCTCTATTCTAGACACTATATCTGCAAAACCATATTTTGCTAAGGTTGAAAGAATTTTTCTATATCTGTTTATCTTTGGAAACATAAAAGATCCTTAGTTTTAAAATTTAATATTATTTAATTAATTTTCTTACTGATATTGATAATTTTTTAATACACTAATAATTTGAGGAAGACCTTAATAATTTGAGGAAGACCTTCCATGGTGGTCTTATTTAGCCATAACATATTTGAACAGGTCTTGCCCTTGAACATTTCACATAATCACTATTATTTTTTATAATAAAAGTCCTTATCTTAGTTTTTATTAAATTTCAAGGGTTGAAAGTATTTTGATTTTTCATGAGTAACTGAAAAATATAAAATTGGCAATAAAGTAAGGAAAAAATGAAAAATCTGTCCATAGGCATTCAAAGTTTTCGAAAGATGATAAGGGGTAATTATTATTATGTGGATAAAACTCTGTTTATAAAAAAAGTTGGAGATAGGTGGTTATTATTTTTTAAGTAGTCTCCGTAGATTTTGGCAACTCTTTATTTTTAGATACATTTAAAGCAATAATATAATTTTTTTATTATGCCATAACATAAAAAATATGCCTATAAGTTTTTCTTTAGCAATTCTTATATTTTGCTGTTTTATCATTCAATGGTTGTCGTGAAAAGTAAAAATCCTTTCCATTTTATTTCTTCTTTTCTTTGGTATAATGATAGGTCCTGTTTTAAATTGGTTTGATCCAATTAAAATATTTGGAGAATTTTTCTATTCTTTTGTATCGTTAGCAGTTAGTTTCATTTTATTTGAGGGAAGTCTATCTTTAAAATTTTCTGAAATAAAAGGATTGGCATCAGTAATAAGAAGGCTCATATCAATTGGTGCATTAATTACAATATTAATCACCACAGTGGCGGTACATTATTCATTAAATGTCTCATGGAATATATCTCTACTTTTTGGATGCATTACTGTTGTTCCAGGGCCAACTGTAATTTCTTCCCTTTTAAGAATAATTAATCCAACCCAAAATATTGCTAATATACTTAAGTGGGAAGGTATTTTAATTGATCCCTTAGGGGCTCTATTATCTGTGTTAGTATATGAATATATTATTTTTGGGATCTGGTAACAGCGGTCTATTAATAACATTTTGGTCTTTTATCAAAATAATCATATTGAGTTTTACTTTGATGGGAAATAATTTATATAGAGAATAATTCTTAGCCAGTTAAACATGATTCCATAACTTATTTATGCTGAAACCACAATTTAAGGGTTGCTTGTTGGAAAGAAATAAAATAGTTTTTAGTGACATCATTCCTCACATACACTTATAAAGGCGATTGTTTTCTTTGTTAAACTTTTTCTAGTTTAAGAGGAGAAGTGGAGATGAAAAAATATAATCAGGGTAAATTCTATATTCAGATTCCATCACTATTGTGTTTATTTATATTGATTGCTTTACTTTTAACTTCAGCCTGTGCTCCAACTACAAAAGTACCAAAAATCAGTGATGAAATGGCAGCCTATGAAGCAGAAAAGCAAAGAGAAATGGCTGTGGTAGAGTTTGTAAAATTACAAAGACGTCTCGAGAGAATAGGCTTTCGTATTCTTCGGGCCAATGCCTCATTATGTGGAAAAAACAGAACATATTCTTGTGGTTTTATTTATCTTGCCCGGGGAATTATCCCGAAAGAATATCGGGAGGCCTATAGACGTCTATTTGGGATCAAAAATCTTCCAACAGTACTTTATGTAATACCTGGTTCACCAGCAGAAGCAGCAGGATTAAAAGAAGGGGATGTAATATATGCTATTAATCAAAATCCGTTACCGCCAAACAAAGAAGGAGTAAAAAAGTTCAACAAGATCTTGAATAATAACCATGGTGAAGATATAGTGCTATCAATAGAACGCCAAAGTCAAAGGATGGATATTACAATTAAACCAGTCTGTATATGTAATTATCCAATAATATTGAAAAATAGCGATGAAGTTAACGCATTTGCAGATGGTAGATATGTAGTTGTTTTCTCTGGAATGATGAGGTTTCTAAATTCTGACGATGAACTGGCATTAGTTATATCGCATGAATTGGCTCATAACACCATGGGCCATATTAAAAAACAAGCTGTAAATAGAACTATTGGAACTCTTTTAGGTGCTATTGTAAGTGAATTAACAGGAGTAAATGTTACTAGAATAGGTGCACAAACAGGACAATTGCTCTTTAGTCAGGAATTTGAGGCAGAGGCAGATTATGTGGGATGTTATTATGCTGCTCGTGCTGGTTATGATGTATCTAAAGCTGCCCAGTTATGGAGGCGTATGGCAGCTACTCATCCTGCTGCCATCAATCTAAAAGGAAGCACACACCCATCCACAGCAAAGCGGTTTTTAGCTATAGAAAAAACAGCTGAAGAAATTAATCAAAAAATCAAAAATGGAAAGCCGTTAATCCCAGAAACTAAGGACAATTATTTACCTTAAAAATAATTCTCCACCCCGGGCTCCGCACCCGCCAAGTTTGAACTTTGGGTGGAGATATAGAG
>Ga0256842_1002238_pt1 | contig 14226 bp, 12 predicted proteins | sample 4559240metaG_FD_185973 | JGI IMG/M metagenome (GOLD analysis project Ga0256842, IMG submission 185973) | Hydrothermal vent microbial communities from Guaymas Basin, Mexico - 4559-240 | ecosystem: Environmental > Aquatic > Marine > Hydrothermal vents | place: Mexico: Guaymas Basin | collected...
TATTCCATGAGGAATTGCTTCTTTTATTACGTCGAGGCATTCCGTTGCCCCTTTGGGATTCCCCGGTAGATTTATTATCAATGTATTTCCCCTTATTCCGGCAGTGGCGCGCGATAAAATCGAAAGCGGAGTTATATCGTAAGTTTTCATTCTCATTGCTTCGGGAAAACCGGGGGTTTCCTTTTCAATTACTTCTTTTGTTGCCTCCGGTGTCACATCTCTTTTTGCGAACCCGGTTCCTCCGCTTGTGAGGATTAAATCCGCCTTCTCCGTATCCGAATAGAATATCATTTTTTCCTTCAGGGCGTCTTTTTCGTCCGGGACAATACTTGCTCCGAGAAAACTCCACCCCTGCTTTTTAATATATTCTTTCAGCACGGGGATTGTTTCGTCTTTGTTTTCGCCCCTACTTCTCGTATCACTTGCGATTATCAGTGCAACCCTAATCATAATAATATAATAATCTAAAACGTTGTTTATTCAAAATCTGAATTGATTATACTGTTTCTATGTTCGAAACAAGAATTTTTTTGAAGGAAACGGATTCCACGATGGAATTTGCGAAGAAGATTGCCGGGATAGTCTATCCTCCGTTTGTTGTTGTTTCCGAAATTCAGACGGGAGGTTACGGACAGTACGGAAGGAGGTGGGAATCCCCTTCGGGAGGGCTCTGGTTTACCGAGGTGTTCTATGTGGAAAACAGTGAAGCACTTTCTCTATTTTTGTCTCTACCCATAATAAGAGTTTTGGAGTCGCTGTGTTTTGCTAATGTCCGTGTAAAATGGCCTAATGATATTTATTTGAACGGGAAAAAATTAGCCGGTATACTCACGAAAATATCGGGAAAAACAGTTTTTGCCGGGATCGGTATAAACGTGGAAAATGAAGTTCCGAATGTCTTAACCGGTATTGCAACTACGTTGAAAGGTAATATTAAAATCGGCAAAACGGAACTTCTGAATAAAATTCTTAAAACGCAAGAGGAGATGTTTTCCGAATACGTATCTTCCGGATTTTCCCCGTTTGTCTGCGAATACAACAATCACCTTATTTTCCTGAATAAATTTGTTAGGGTTAAGGCGAGAGAAGAAATCATAAGCGGAGCTGCGTTGGGTGTGAACGGGGAAGGAAACCTCATTATAAAAACCGGTTCCGATAGCATAAAAGTTAGAAATGGCACTATAATTGATTTTTGAAGTGTAAACTCTTGACAACTTTGATTTTATGCCTATACTTTATCTAAAAAAATAAATTCTGTGATCTTTGATGGGGGACTAGGGGGTTAAAGCACAAATGGGGAAGTATATTTGTATTTATATATATTAAGGAGGTAGTTATGGAGTATAAATACATCGGTAAGGATGCGAAAAGGCCGAGTGCTGTTGAAAGAATTACGGGAAAAGCTATTTTTGTCGACGACATCAGACTCCCGGGAATGCTTTACGCAAAAATTTTGTACCCTAAGTACGCTCACGCAAAAATTTTATCAATTGACACTTCCGAAGCGGAAAAGATGCCGGGTGTTGTGAAAGTTGTAACCGGCAAGAACATTAAGCACCCGTTCGGGGATTGCCTTCACGACAGGCTTCCCATGGCGGTTGACAAGGTAAGGTACATCGGTGAACCTGTTGCTGCTGTCATTGCGGATACGGAGAGGCATGCGCGTGCCGCGTTAAGCAAAATCAAAGTTGAATACGAACCCCTGCCTGTTTATACGGACGCGCTTGACGCAATGAAGAAAGACGCTGTTTTGATACATGAACACAGTGAAAAATATTTTTACGTTACGCCGCTTTATAAGCCCACTCCGGGGACGAACATAGCAATCACGTATGAAATCAAGAAAGGGGATGTGAAAAAGGGTTTTGAGGAAGCCGACGTTGTCGTGGAAGATGAGTTTAATTTCCACCATATGTCTTCTGTTGCGATAGAACCGCATGCGACAATTGCGCTTCATCATCTTGACGGAACTGTGGAAATCTGGACGGCGAATGTCGGTCCTTTTGCCGTGAGAGAACAGGTTGCCGAATTCTTTGGCAAGAATATCAGCGATGTGAGAGTTCACATTCCGCATATTGGAGGATGTTTCGGATACAAGTCGGATCCCGGAATTGAACCGCTTGTTGCATACATTGCGAGCTTCGTTCCCGGTAGGCCCGTAAAATTGCGTCTTACGAGAAAAGAAGATTTTACAAGCACATTCATAGGAAGGGGAATTAGGGCACGTGTAAAAGTAGGGGCAACAAAAGACGGTAAGTTAACCGCACTTGAAGAAACTTTGTATCTTTCAACCGGTGCTTATGCGGATACGGGATCTAACATACTTATAGTTGCCGTTCAGACATCCGGGGGTGTTTATTATTTCCCTAATGCTCACGTTAAGGGATATTCGGTTTATACAAATACTCCGCCTGTGGGTGCACTTCGTGCGTACGGGCATCCGGAAGCGGAATTTGCCATTGAGCGAATAATGGATATGCTTGCAAGGAAATTGGATATGTCTCCCATAGAACTAAGAAAGAAAAATTATATAACCGACGGAAAAACGAATGTTGTCGGGGAAAAATTCAAAAAATCGGACGGAGATCTCTTTAAATGTACGGAAAGTGTTTTGGAGGCAATTCCTCCTAAGGTAGAAGTTAAAGAAGACGAAAATTACCTTTACGGAGTGGGTTATGCGGGGTTAATCAAGGCGCCGAAAGCGGCGACATTTGCTTCCAAAGGTTGCCATATAAAGTTTAACGTTGACGGGACTGTTTCTCTGAATATGGCCGGGGGTGACGTAGGGCAAGGCCTTTGGACTGTTGCAAGGCAGATTGCGGCGGAGGCCCTGAAAATGCCGCCTGAAAAGATTAAGGTCTATAATGAAATAGATACGCAGTATTCTCCCTGGGAATGGCAAACTGTCGGTTCGATGTTTACATTCCAAGGGGGTAATGCAATTATACGTGCTGCAAATAAAGCGATCGATGCACTCAAAAGAAATGCGTCTCTCGTGCTGAAACGTGATCCGGATATGCTTGAATATGACGGAGAATACGTTTATGACAGGTCCTACCCCGATGTAAAAGTTGCGGTGAAAGATATTTGCAGGGGGTACGTCACGGAAGACGGTACCACGATAGGTGAAGTTGTTGATGTTACGAGTTATTTCAGGCTTCCCGGGGTTCAAGGGCCGGATCCGGAAACCGGAATGGGAAGAACCGGCGGAAGTTATACGATGGGTTTCCAGGGTTGTAAAGTAAAAATAGATAGAAGAACGGGAAAAGTTTATATAGATCATTTTGCAACTTCGATTGACGTAGGTAAAGTAATTTTCCCGAAAGGAGCCGAAGCGCAGGTTCTCGGAGGAGTTCTTATGGGCATTGGAGAAACTCTTATGGAAGAGGTGCGTTTTAAAGAGAACGGAGAGATTGCTAACCCCGACCTCATTAGGTACAAACTTCCGCGTATCGAAGATCTGCCTGGAAAGCAGACGGTTAAGTTTATAGAAACCCCTGATGCGGTGGGGCCTTTCGGCGCAAGAGGTTTGGGCGAACACCCTATGATCGGTGTCGCACCTGCGATTCTGAATGCAATTTATGATGCCATCGGATATGATTTCAAGGAAGTCCCGGTTACACAGGATATGGTTAAAAAAGTCCTTGAAGAAAAAGGCTTAACTGTCAAAGATAAGGAGGAGTAATATGCAAAGCATTACTGTTACAATAAACGGAGAAAAAAAAGAGATTTATTTCGAAGGCGGAGAAACTCTCCTTGACGTTCTTCGCGACAATCTTTATCTTACAGGAACTAAATATGGTTGCGGGCAAGGAGCCTGTGGTGCGTGCACTGTGGTGGTCAACGGTGAAGCGGTAAAAAGTTGTATGGTTTTGTTTAGAAGGCTTGAAGGTGCGGAAATTTTAACTATAGAAGGGCTTTCAAAAAACGGAGAACTTCACCCTATTCAAAAAGCTTTTATTGATGCGGATGCAGTTCATTGCGGATTTTGCACTCCGGGAATAATTATGGAACTTTACGCGCTTTTTACAAAAAATCCGGATGCCTCGGAAGAAGAGATAAAAAAAGCTTTGAATAAGCATCTTTGCAGATGTACGGGATATTTGCCGTTAATAGAGGCAGCTAAGATTGCTCAGAAATATTATAAAGAAAGTATCGGAAAGGAGGTGTAGTTTGGAAGAAAAATTTGACATTCTCGTAAGGAATGCAAAACTAAGGAAAGGGGGCGATAAATTATTTGACATTGCCGTAAAAGGCGGCAAAGTGGCGAAAATTTCGGAAAAGATCGAAGGAAAAGCGGAAAAAGAAATAGATGCGTCCGGAAAGCTCGTTACGGAGTCTTTTGTTAACACTCATCTTCATCTTTGCAAGGTTTACACTCTTGAGATGATGGATGAAGATGCTTTGAAGGATTATCATGGCGAGTCAATGGGCAAAGCGATGACTGCAATTGAACTTGCTGCAAGAATTAAGGAAAGATACGACGCTTCTTGGATTATAAAGAACGTTCGAAAAGCATTAAATCTTGCGGCGAGAAACGGTGTTACCCATATAAGGGCCTTTGCCGACGTGGATAATAAAGCAAAACTTGAGGGAATTAAGGCACTGCTTCAAGCCAAAGAAGAATACAAAGATGTGGTTGAACTTCAGGTTGTTGCATTTCCTCAGGACGGCGTCGTAAGAGAGCCGGGTGCCAAAGAACTTGTGGAAGAAGCCGTAAAAATGGGAGCGGATGTCGTAGGAGGCATTCCATGGATTGAATACACGGAAGAAGACGAGCAGGCGCATATAGATGCGATGTTCGAAATTGCAGAAAAATACGACAAAGATATTTCAATGCTTGTCGATGATGCGGGTGATCCGACTCTCAAAACTTTGGAAATGCTTGCCGTAAAAACCATTAAAGAGGGAAGATTCGGCAGAAGTCTTGCGCACCATGCGAGGGCGATGCAGCTCTATCCCGAGCCGTATTTCCAGAAATTGGTTGCACTTTTGAAAAAAGCACAGATGGGAGTTGTGAGTGATCCGCATACCGGGCCGCTTCACGCACGGGTAAAAGAGATGCTTGCGGAAGGTGCGCTTGTTGTTTTGGGACAGGATGACATCTCCGACGCATATTATCCTTATGGCAGAAACAATATGCTCGAGGTTGTTTTCCTGAACTCGCATCTCCTTTGGATGACAACGCGCAAAGATATGGAGAAACTTTATGATATGGTTACGGTTGATGCTGCAAAAGCAATGAATGTAAAGAATTTCGAACTTAAAGAAGGTAATCCTGCGAATTTTGTTGTATTGAAAGAAGATAATTTGAGAGAAGCGATCAGAAATCATGATGAACCGCTTTATGTGGTAAGTCACGGGAAATTTGTCGATAAAGATAAATATAAAAATTAAAATAATAGGAAAGGAGGAAGTATTATGAAGAAAAAAGTTTTGGTTGTATTGCTTGCCGTATTTATGGTGGCAGTCCTGTTTGCAGGTTGTGCGCCCAAGCAGAAGCCTGCTGAAAACAACAATCAGGAGCAACCGCAAGAGAAAGTGCTTAAAGTGGCAGCTGTGTATGCAACGCCAATAGAGGAGCCGTGGGATGGATGTATACACAAAGCATTGCTAAAGGCGAAAGATGAGTATGGGATCAAGTATGTTTGGTCCGAAAATGTGGGATACTCGGACTTCGAAAAGGTTTTGAGGCAGTATGCAGGTCAGGGGTACGACATAATCTTCGGAGATGCTTTCGGTTCCGAAGATGCGGTAAGAAGGGTAGCAAAAGATTTTCCCAAAATTGCGTTTGTGTTTGGTTCCGGAGAAGGTCCTGCGGCACCGAATCTTTCCGTATTCGACGATTGGATTCAGGAACCTGCGTATCTTTGCGGTTTGATTGCCGGAAAGATTACAAAGACCAACATTGTCGGAGTTGTCGGAGGAGTTCCGGTACCCGAAGTGAACAGAATTATCAATGCGTTCATATACGGAGCGAAGGAAGCAAATCCTAAAGCAAAAGTCAAAGTTTCCTTTATCGGAAGCTGGTTTGACCCGCAAAAGGCAAAAGAAATGGCACTTTCCGAGATTCAGCAAGGTGCTGACGTACTGTTTGCCGAACGTTACGGTGTAATTGATGCCTGCAAAGAAAAACACGTATATGCGTTCGGCAACTTACAGGATCAGCATTCTCTTGCGCCTGACATCGTTATTACGAGTCCTGTTTGGGATATGTGGCCTACCGTGAGTTACGTAATTCAGTCCGTAAAGAACGGGACGTACCAAGCGCAGGATTTGAGAGAATGGTCTATGATGGCAAAAGGTGGTGCAAAACTTGCACCTTTCTATGAATTCAAGGATAAATTACCAAAAGATGTTTTGGATCTCGTTTCAAAGAGAGAACAAGAAATCAAAACCGGTAAATTCCGTGTTCCTATTAATGAAGGTCCTCCGAAAGGAGATTAGTAATTCCTAATTGAAAAATAAATGGCACAGGGGGGTATCTCTCTGTGCCAAATTCATATTGAGAGGTGGATATGGAAAAGATTATTGAAATGCGTAATATCCGTAAAACCTTCTTGGGCAATGTGGCCAACAATAATATTAATTTTGTGATATACAAAGGTGAAATAGTTTCTCTTCTCGGTGAAAACGGTGCAGGTAAAACTACATTGATGAAGATTCTTTACGGTATGTACACCAAGGACAGTGGCGAGATTTATGTAAACGGTAGGAAAGTTGAAATTAATTCCCCTAAAGATGCAATTGCTCTCGGCATAGGTATGGTCCATCAGCATTTTACTTTGGTAAGAACTTTAACGGTTCTTGAAAATGTGATTTTGGGTTTACCTTCTCCGAAGGGTTTTGAACTTGACCTGGAAAGCGCCAGGAAAAAATTGCAGGAGATTATTAAAAAATATAAGCTCGTTGTCGATCCCGACGCAAAGATCTGGCAACTCTCCGTGGGTGAGAGGCAAAGAGTGGAAATAATAAAAGCCTTATATAGAGATATTAATGTTTTGATCTTGGACGAGCCTACGGCTGTTTTAACTCCCCAGGAGGTCGAAGAACTATTTGCCACTCTCCGAATCTTTAAAAATGAAGGGAAAAGCGTTGTGTTTATTTCGCATAAGCTTGAAGAAGTTATGGAGATCAGCGACAGAATTGTTATCCTTAGAAACGGTGTTGTAACAGGGGAAAGAAAGAAGGAAGAAACAAACGAAAGGGAGCTTGCCAGATTAATGGTAGGAAAGGAGGTAATCGAAGCTTTACGTAAAGAAGGAGGAACCGTTGGTGCTCCCGTATTGAAAGTTGAAGGAATTAAAGCTTTAAATGATAAAGGCATTCTTGCTTTGAAAGGAATAAATTTCGAAGTAAGGAAAGGAGAAATTCTCGGTGTTGCGGGTGTTGCAGGAAACGGGCAAAAAGAACTGGAAGATGTGATATGTGGAGTAAGAAACCCGCTTGAAGGCCACATTTATTTAAAAGATAAGGAAGTTACGGGAAAATCTCCCAAGGAAATTGTTAATATGGGGATAGGAAGGATTCCGGAAGACAGAATGGAATCCGGGCTTATTTTGGACATACCCGTTTATGAAAATCTTGTCATAGAATTTTATGATAAACCGCCGTTCAGTAAAGGTATGCTGATTAACTATGCGGAAATTAAAAGATTTGCCGAAAAATTAGTAAAAGAATATAGAGTTAAGACATCGAGTATCTATGCAATAACCAGAACTTTATCGGGCGGAAATCTTCAAAAATTGATTCTTGCCAGAGTGCTTTCTCAAAATCCCGAGTTCCTTATCGCATCGCAACCTACGAGAGGGCTTGATGTCGGGGCAATGGAATATATTCATCAAAAATTGCTGGAAGCTAAAACAAAGGGTGCTGCTATTATGCTTATTTCCGAGGATTTGAACGAGATTCTTCACCTTAGTGACAGGATTATGGTAATGTATGAAGGAGAGATTATGGGAATTATCGATAGAAGTAAAGAAGATGTGGATATAGAAGAATTGGGCTTAATGATGGCGGGTGCCAAAAGGAGGGTAACATTATGATTTCCTTACCTAAGTTCAAACTGGAAAAAAGGGAGACACCACCGTTTTGGTTTCAGGTTTTGATGCCTTTGCTTGCGGTTGTTATAGCGCTTGCGATTTCCGCAATCTTTCTTGCAATCATCGGGAAAAACCCGTTTTTGGCATTTTACAATATGTTTATGGGAGCACTGGGGAATAAATTTGCAATAACAGAAACACTTGTTAAAGCAACACCTCTCATACTTACCGGTGTTGCGGTAGCAATAGCATTTAAAGCAAAATATTGGAATATCGGTGCGGAGGGGCAATTGTATGCTGGGGCACTTGCGGCGACTTGGCTCGGTATTATGCACCTTCCGCTTCCTGCGGTAATTTACATACCTCTTGAAATTGCAGTGGGTTTTATTGCGGGTGCTTTGTGGTCACTTATAGCAGGATACCTGAAGGCCAAAATGCAGGTTGATGATGTTGTAACCACATTGCTTATGAACTTTATTATGATTTATATCGTACAAGCCATATTGAACGGGCCCTGGAGAAATCCGAAAACAATGTATCCTTCTTCGGTTCCGATAGCAAAAAATGCGAATTTTCCGAAGATAATACCAAATTCCAGGGTTCATGCCGGAATTCTTCTGTCTATTCTTGCCATATTTTTTATGTATTTTTTAATAAGGAAAACAAAATTAGGATTTGAAATTAAGGCTACCGGCGCAAATCCGAAAGCGGCGCACTTTTTAGGAATAAATACCGTGAAAACGATTATTATCGTTTCTATAATTAGTGGCGGTATTGCAGGGCTTGCAGGTGTCGGAGAAGTATGTGGCGTACACTATCACCTTATAAGTGGCATATCTCCGGGATATGGCTACAGCGGTATCGTAATAGCGATGCTCGGAGGTTTGAATACAATAGGTGTTTTACTTGCTGCCCTTTACTTTGCGGTTGTTATAAACGGCGCCCAGATAATGAGTGTAAACATGCATATCCCAATTTTTATCTCCGATGTAATTCAAGGTATTACGCTTCTTGTAATGCTCGCGATGCTGCTTTTCTTTGAGTATAGGATAAGGAGGGTGAAATGAGTATAGCGGCTGTTTCCTCTTTTGTTATATGGTTTATCTCGGCGACAATAAGGATGGCTACTCCGCTTGTTCTTGCTACAATTGGTGAGACTTTTGCGGAACGTGCTGGAATATTAAATCTTGGTATTGAAGGAACAATGCTAATGGGGGCGTTAACCGGATTCCTTGTTACGTATTTTACAAAAAGCCTATGGCTAGGAGTGCTTATGGCTGCTGTTGTCGGGCTTTTATTCGGGCTTTTAATGGCATTTTTCGCAGTAACTTTGGGTGTGAACCAGCATGTTTCAGGTCTCGGGATCACAATTTTTGCGACCGGGCTTGCTTATTATACATACAGGGCGGTTATCGGTTCTCCTACGGTTCCGCCTTCAATTAAGGCGTTTAGTACCCTTAAAATCCCCTTGCTTTGGAAAATTCCCGTTTTAGGGCCCATATTCTTTAATCAATATGCATTGACGTATATTGCATTTCTTCTTGTGCCGCTTTCTTCTTATGTCATATTCAAAACGACATTCGGTTTATCGTTACGTGCCGTAGGTGAAAATCCGGAATCTGCGGATGCAGTTGGAATTAATGTTTATAAAATAAGATATATCTCAATGATTATCGCGGGCACTCTTATGGGCGTTGCCGGATCATTTTTTACTTTGTGCGAGTTTAATATGTTCCTTTACAATATCGTAGGCGGAAGAGGCTGGGTTGCAATTGCACTTGTAATTTTTGCAAACTGGATGCCGTGGAAAGTTCTCGGAGGTGCCCTTTTCTTTGGAGGAATAGATGTTTTAGGACTAAGGCTTCAAAGTTCGGCGATAAAGATTCCATATCAGATTTATCTAATGCTTCCGTATCTATTTACAATCATAGTTCTCATTCTTGTTGCCAGAAATGCCTCGTATCCTGCGGCGTTACTTAAACCTTACAGGCGAGAATAAAGGGTTTTATTACAGTTGACTTTTGAATTGTTTTTAATACAATAAAACTATATTGAATGATATGTTAAAACATTAATATGGGAGGCGAGATGGATATTAAAAATTTAATTTCCGATTTAAGTGAAAAGAAAAACGCTATTAGAAGTCAAGGAGGAGAGAAGGCGATAGAGAAACAACACTCCAAAGGAAAACTTACGGCACGTGAACGTATAGAACTGCTTGTTGATCCTGGTACATTCGAAGAGTTCGACATGTTTGTAAAGACGCGTTCGACTTATTTCGGGCTTGACAAGAAAAATATTCCTGCTGACGGTGTTGTAACGGGTCTCGGAAAAGTCAACGGAAGGCGAGTTGCCATTTACGCACAGGATTTTACCGTAATAGGTGGTTCTCTCGGCGAAATGCATGCGTTGAAAATTGCCAAGATGCAGGATATGGCGATAAAACTCGGCATTCCTTTCATAGGTATGAACGATTCCGGAGGTGCGAGAATTCAGGAAGGCGTTGATTCTCTGCGAGGCTACGGGGAAATTTTCATAAGAAACGTTAGAGCGTCGGGCGTTGTTCCACAGATTGCAATTGCAATGGGGCCTACGGCGGGAGGTGCCGTTTATTCTCCTGCAATGATGGATTTTATTATTATGACGAAGAAGTCCATGATGTATATTACCGGCCCAAATGTTGTAAAAGCCGTAACAGGAGAAGAAGTGTCTCACGAGGATTTAGGCGGAGGATTGGTTCACAACCAAAAAAGCGGGGTTGCTCACCTTCTTGCGGAAGATGATAAAGATGCGATAGAAAAAGTAAAGATTCTACTCTCTTATTTGCCTGATAACTACTTACAGGAACCTCCTTTTGCGGATACGGGAGATTCACCCGAAAGAAAAACCCCGGAACTCATCGATGTCGTTCCCGTGGATCCCAACAAACCGTATGACGTAAAAGAAGTAATAAAATCCGTTCTTGATAATAACGAATTTTTTGAGATTCATCCTCTTTTTGCCCAAAATGCCGTTGTAGGATTTGGCAGATTGAACGGTAGAGTTGTCGGTATAGTTGCAAACCAGGCGCGTTTCCTTGCTGGGGTACTTGATATAAATTCTTCGGATAAAATTGCTCGTTTTATTCGTTTCTGCGATGCGTTCAATATTCCTGTTATAACGTTTGTTGATACCCCCGGTTATCTTCCGGGCACGGCACAGGAGCATGGCGGAGTTATAAGGCACGGAGCGAAAGTATTATATGCTTACTCTGAAGCAACTGTTCCTAAAATCACGGTAATTTTGAGAAAGGCATACGGAGGCGCATATATTGCAATGTGCTCAAGGCATTTGGGTGCAGATGCCGTATTTGCATTTCCTCAGGCGGAGATTGCGGTTATGGGTGCCGAAGGTGCTGCGAATATTATTTTCAGAAAGGAGATTCAGAAGGCGGAAGATCCCGAAAAACTGCGTGCCGAAAAAATCAAAGAATATCGTGAGCAATTTGCAAATCCGTATCGTGCTGCGGAACGTGGCTATATAGACGATGTGATAGATCCGGAGGAAACAAGAATCGTATTATCGAGAACTCTCGATTATTTAAGAACTAAGAGCGAGGAAATTCCTCAAAAGAAACACGGAAATATCCCTCTGTAAGGTGCGGGTATGAATTTGCATTCTTTTACTGACGGAGTTGTTCTGGGGCTTCTTGCGATGGCAGGAGTGTTCCTCGTACTTGCTATTATCGGGCTTGTCCTTTATGCTTTCAGGTTAATTTTTTACAGGAAGGGAAATCAGCCTGTTGAGTCTCATAAAGAAGTCCCCGAAAGGATTATTGCCGAAAAAGGCATATCAAAAACTGTTGTTGCAGCAATTGCTGCGGCAATTTATCAATGCAGGGACAGAAATTATTATGATGGCGGTTTACGCATTAAAATTAAAAGGCATAAAAAAATCAATAAGACTTATGAAAAATTAAAGTTGGAGAGGTGGAAAAATGGGTAGAAAATTCAAAGTTACCGTAAACGGGGAAGTTTTTGATGTCGAAATAGAAGAAGTAAGCGGAAGCAAAGTGGCAAATGTTCCTTCTTCGAGTGTGCCTTCTACAACTAAAAGTGAGAAAAAAACCGTTTCCGTGAGTTCTTCTTCGGATAATAAAACGGTTCCCGAGGTGAAACCGGAAAAAAAGGAACCCAAAAAGGAAGTGAATACCAAGGGTAAAAAGGTAGTAGTTGCACCGCTTCCCGGAAAAATTTTATCCGTGAACGTGAAAAAAGGCGATTTCGTGAAAAAGGGTGATTTACTGTTAGTTATAGAGGCGATGAAGATGGAGAACGAAATTTTTGCGTCGCAGGACGGAACGGTCACCGATGTGCTTGTAAACACCGGGGATTATGTCTCCACCGGTGACAAATTGGTTATTATGGAGTGAGCCGGGATGTGGCAGATAATCGTTCAGCTTTTTAAACAAAGCGGTTTTTATTCTTTGACGTGGAAAGAACTTGTAATGATAGGTGTCGGGCTTATCCTGATTTATCTTGCTATATATAAAAAGTCCGAGCCTCTATTGCTCCTGCCGATCGGATTCGGGTGCATACTTGCCAATCTTCCTCTTACGGGAATGATGAGCGCTCATCCCGTGGGTTTGTTTTATTTCCTTTATAAATACGGGGTTTCTACGGAAATTTTCCCGCTTTTAATTTTTATGGGTGTGGGAGCAATGACGGATTTCGGCCCTCTTATTGCAAATCCGTGGACAATTCTGCTTGGTGCGGCGTCACAGTTTGGTGTATTCTTAGCGCTTATCGTATCGATGCTTTTTGGGTTCAATCTTAAACAAGCGGCCTCAATTGCAATCATAGGAGGGGCTGATGGTCCTACGTCAATTTATACCGCGGTAAAACTTGCCCCCGAACTTCTGGGGCCAATTGCAGTTGCCGCATATACGTATATGTCTCTTGTTCCCATAATTCAACCGCCCATTATGAGATTTTTTACGACAAAAAAGGAACGCAGTGTTGTAATGGAACAGCTCAGGCCTGTCTCGAAACTTGAAAAAATTCTGTTCCCTATCGTTGTAACCATAATCATCAGTTTGCTTTTCCCCGCTGTTGCTCCTCTTATAGGAATGCTTATGTTGGGTAATTTGTTCAGAGAATCCGGTGTTGTGGAAAGACTTTCTCATACTGCGTCCAACGAACTTATAAATATCACAACGATTTTACTTGCAACAACCGTTGGGGGTACTATGCGTGCCCAATCATTCCTTACACTTAAAACGCTCGAAATTCTCGGGCTTGGCATTGTTGCATTCGGAGGAAGCACTATGGGAGGTATCCTTCTCGGAAAGTTGTATTATTATGTGAGTGGTGGAAAGGTTAATCCGCTTATTGGCTCCGCGGGAGTTTCCGCAGTGCCTATGGCAGCAAGGGTGTCGCAGAAAGTAGGGCAGGAAGAAAATCCCGGGAATTTTTTGCTTATGCATGCTATGGGACCTAATGTTGCGGGAGTTATAGGAACTGCCGTTGTTGCAGGAATTATGATTACAATGCTTGCACGTTAGTTTGCATAGATAAGAACGAAAAAAATATTTGAACGTTTGCCTGCGGTCAAAACATTTTAGCTGCAGGCAGTTCTTATCTTAGGGTTCCTTTGTTTAAGCGTTTATTGTTCCGGTGTATTCGTATTTTTAATTTTTGGTTCTTCTTAGCTTTTTGGTATTTTGGTATCGGCGTATTCATTTTTTTCTTGGTGTATATTTCATTAATATCTGTTTTGAAGTTTCGTTTTGTTCCATTCATGTCTTACCAAACCTATACTAAAATCTCTGCCTTAGTCTCCCTTTTTCGTAATAAACCTTTGCTATAAAAACGGAAACTGTAAGAAGATAAAAATATCAGGCGAAAAAAATGAAGTTTCAGATAAATATTTTCAAAAATGGCTGAGAGAAGTAATCTTATGAGTAAAGATATCTTGGAAGGTAATCAAAATAAGAGTCCCCGCGAACTTTCGCGGGGACGGGGAATTAGAGAATATTCTATTTTTTTCGAGTATTAATATTCGGGATACTGAGGTGCCGGTGCAGGTTTTTCTTCTTTGGGAATGCTTGTTACCATTGCCTCGGTGCTGAGAAGGAGAGAAGCAATGCTTTCCGCATTCTGTAAAGCACTCCTTACAACTTTGAGAGGATCGATAATTCCCGCTT
>Ga0256842_1002239_pt1 | contig 14221 bp, 10 predicted proteins | sample 4559240metaG_FD_185973 | JGI IMG/M metagenome (GOLD analysis project Ga0256842, IMG submission 185973) | Hydrothermal vent microbial communities from Guaymas Basin, Mexico - 4559-240 | ecosystem: Environmental > Aquatic > Marine > Hydrothermal vents | place: Mexico: Guaymas Basin | collected...
ATATTTGATTTTATGGAAAAAAATGGATTGTATCAGGGTAAATTTTTTAAAGGATAGTGTTATGAAAAAAATATGTTATTTTTTTTGTTTTTTTGTATTTATTTCTCATGTTTGCTATGCAAAGATAAATTGCATAGTAAGCATACTACCTGTTAAATTTTTTGTTGATAAAATTGGAAGAGAATATGTTAATGCACACGTATTAATCCCTCCTGGAACAAATCCAACAACATATGATCCAAAACCAAAAGATATTATATTTATAAAAAAGTCTGAAGTCTATTTTAAGATAGGTGTTCCTTTTGAGAAAATATGGACAAAAAAAATTAAAAATATGAATCCCAATTTAAAGGTTATAGAATTATATAAAGATGTAAAAAGAATACCAATGTCTAATAGATATAAAGATACTGAATTTAATAGAACATACACGTCAAAAGATTTTTTAGATCCACATATATGGCTGTCTCCAACATATGTTAGATTTATTTTACTTGAAATTAGAGATTTTTTTATTCAAATGGATAGGAAGAATAAAAATTATTATCTCCAGAATTATTTTGACTTAATAAAACAAATAGATAAGCTAGAGACTGACTTAATAGCTTTATTTGCTAAGGTAAAGACAAGATATTTTTTGGTGTTTCATCCTTCATGGGGATATTTTGCAAGGGATTTTGGTCTAATACAGGTGCCAATTGAATTAGAGGGAAAAGAGCCTTCTTTTAGGGAGATATCATCTTTAATTTCTTTTGCAAGGAATAAACGAATAAAAGTGGTATTTGTACAGCCTCAATTTTCAAAGAAAATTGCAGAGATTATAGCATCCAAGATAAATGGTAGGATAGAAGAGATAGATCCACTTGCCTATAATTGGATAGATAATTTAAGGAATGTGGGGATAAAGATATCTGAAAGTTTAATTAAAGGGACAAAATAGATGGATCAAGATGTAATAGTAGAGCTTAAAAACGTATATTATACCTATGGTGGTGATTGGGCATTAGAAGACATAAATCTTTCAATATACCACGGAGATTTTATAGCTATTTTTGGTCCAAATGGTGGAGGAAAGACCACTCTATTAAAATTGATACTTGGACTACTTAAGCCAAATAAGGGAAAAATTTTATATAATTTTAAAAAAAAGGGCAGACCAATTGGGTATCTTCCCCAGACCCAATTTAAGGGGGATTTCCCAATAAAGGTAATTGATCTGGTTTTAATGGGGTTGATTACAAAAAAAAGCTGGGGTTTTTGGTTTTCTAAAAGAGAAAAACAAAAAGCTGAAGAGGTGCTGGATCTGGTTGATATGTTGAAATACAAAAATTATCCAATTAAGGAACTATCTGGTGGACAATTGCAAAGGGTTTATCTTGCAAGGGCGCTTGTCTCAGATCCAGAACTTTTAATATTAGATGAACCTACTTCAAATATAGATCCCAAGGCCAAGTTTTGCCTCTATGATTTTTTAGGAAAATTAAATCCAGATATAACCCTTGTTATGGTAAGCCATGATCTGAGCCTCAGCGTTACAAAGATAAATAAAATTGCATGTGTTAATAAAAGGTTGATTCTCTCTCCATCTGTTGGTTTTAACCAGGAGATGCTCTCTTTAATCATTGGGGAACATTTAAATCATTCTTGTCCTGTTGCCCCTTATTATATTGAAGGGGAATTGCCAGTGCTAACAAAAAAGGAGTAGGTATGTCCCCAGCTACAATAGAACTACTAAAAAATGCTATGATTATTTCTGTCTTAACAAGTATTGTGTGTGGAATTGTTGGGACACTGGTCTATTCTAACAGGCTTACCTTTATGGCTGGTGGAATAGCCCATGCTGCATATGGAGGCATAGGACTTGGAATTTTTTTTAATAAAAATATCCTGGCAACGCTATTGATATTTACATTGTGTATGTCCTTGATAATGGCCCTTCTCACAAATAAACAAAGAGAAAAATCAGACAGTGTTATTGGTCTTCTATGGGCAGGGGGCATGGCTTTAGGGATAATACTGCTTGACTTAACCCCTGGATATCATGGCGATATAATGAGTTATCTATTTGGAAGCATATTAATTGTATCCAATGAAAACATTTTATTTATGCTTATCCTCACAATTTTGACGATCCTTATTGTATTATTAAATTATCACAAATTTGAGGCTATATCATTTGATCATGAATTTGCAGCAGCTAGAGGAATAAATGTATCTCTACTTTATTTACTGATGATTATGCTTATTGCAATAGCAGTTGTTATGCTCATACAACTTGTTGGTATTATTTTGGTTATCGCACTTTTGTCTATACCACCATATTTATCTTCGTATTCAGCAAAGACCATGAAATCAATGATACTAATGTCCTTTTTATGGAGTTTGATCTCCTGTATTTTAGGTATGACAGTATCTTTTAGTTTAAACTTATCATCTGGTGCATCAATTATTGCAGTATCAGTTTTCTTGGGATTTATGTATCTGGTTTTTAAAAAGATATTTATGAAAATCGCTGAAAAATAAAATAACATAAATATTGCAATAGATTTTTATAGAGACTTGAAATTATTGATTAAGGAGGATATGGAAGGACATGGATTCTAAAAGATTTGTAAGATATTCTTTTCTCATATTTTGTTTATTATGGATAATAATTTTAATTTCAGATATTATTTTTATTATGCATGGTAAAAGCATTTGCCCGACTAATGCATGTAAAGTCGCAGAAACATATGTAATTGGTGGGAAAAATATATTTCAAATAGCTGGAATCATATTTTTAACCTCATTATTTATACTATTTTTCCTTTATGTTAAAAAAAATTTAGGTATATTTGAAAATCTTTTGTATTTGTCTATTTTATCTGCCTTGTCCTTTGATGGAGTATTAATAGGTTATTTATATAAAATGCACACCTTTTGTATTTTGTGTATAGCATTTGCTTCTTCTCTAATTTTAATTCTCATATTATTTGCTATCTATGTAAATAAGAAAAATTTTATATTGCTGGGATTGGGTATTTGGATATCCAGTTTTATTGCTCTAAATCTTTTAAAATTCGATGTAACTACAATCAAACCTCCTACTATAAATTCCAGTGTAATGATCCACGTAAAAGCAAAAAATAAACCAGATTATCGTGCTGACTTGTTTGTTAGTTTACATTGTATTCACTGTTTTGATGTATTGTATAACTTAGCCAAGCAAAAGACCTTTGATAATATAGAATGGAGGATACACTTTTTAGGAGGGACAAAGGAAGATATAATGAGGATATCCCACATATTAAAGGATCCCAATCTAAAAAAAGATCCATTTGGAACCATAATAAAATTCATCTTAGCAAAGAAAATAAAAGAGATAGAGCCATTAGAAGGGGTCAAAAGAAAGCTTAATGAGTCAAAAAAATATTTTGTTTACAAAGGATTTGCAGGAATTCCTGTGCTCATTGTAAGAAGTGGTTGGTATGAAATCAAAGTTCTGGGTGATAAAAATATTGGAAGGTTTTTACTGGAAAAAGGAATAGTTGATAAATGGTATTTGATACGAGCAAAGTAGGGCACTGGATTGATGGGCATGTTAAATGGGTCCTCTCCATAAAGAGGGTCTTTCTCTGTCAGGCAATATCTCAAGCTCATCTACCACCGCTTTCTTGCACACCTGAATCTTTACTGGGGTCAGACTTTCTTTTGCCTTTGAATAACTTATAATTACCTTTGCAGCAGATAATATCAATTCATTTGGCCATGAGGAGTTTTCAGATCTACCAATCCCTATAGGACCTGGTATATTGGAGAGCTTAAATACAAAGTCTGATTCTTTGGCGAGCTTGAGCAACTCTAGATTTTCTCTGTGATTTCTTCCCACAATGAGCCAATATTTATCTGACCAAAATTGCCTGCCGTATTTTGCAAACAGAAAATCTTCTGATGTGAGATTTAGCTTGTTATCTATAATCGGCTTAAATCGTCTGGCCATTTCTGGATCTGTTAATAGACAACCACCAGCTGGTGTTGGAATTTTCTTTATGTTGAATTTCTTTGCCAATTCAAGTTGTTTTTTTCTGGATCTGCCCTGAAGATCAAGCAATTTAGATCTATCAACAATACCTTGTTCTTCTACCTTAGTTGGTGGAAGATTTTTGGCACAAAGGGGTCTTAAGAGGATGTCCTTTGTATTGGATTCACGAATAATTGTATTCATAGAATCCTTTCTCTGGGACATTGGCCTTTGTCCAACTACTTCACCTGTGATAATGAATTTTGCCTTAAATAAGGGCATAAGTTGTTTTGCTCTTTTTAACATATATATTTTGCAATCTATACAAGGATTTAGGCCTTTTCCATAGCCATATCTGGGATTTTTTATTATCTCAAAATACTCCTCACCAATGTAGATTGGCAGGATATCTATGTTGTATTCTTGTTCCCAACAAGAAGTTTTTTCAACATTTCCAAAAAATGGAGAAAAAAAATGAATACCAATCACATCAAGCCCTTGGTTCTGGATTAATTTTGCAGCTAAAATTGAATCAAGCCCCCCTGAAAACAGGGACAGGGCCATGTAGTTGGATTTAAGTCTTTTTTCAGGGTAAATTATGTGATTCATGTTTTTCGTATCTATAATTTTGCCCTAAAAAAGGCAAGGTCTAACTCAAAATCTAGATTTGTCAAAATTGTGGCAGCTCCACTTAAAATGTTGCCCTATTAAACTCCTTTTGTTATAGACAAAGGCTACGTTTTATGTTCTAGGTTCTATGTTCCAAGTTCTACGTTGAACATTGAACTTAGAACGTTGAAAAATGAAAAAAATCAAATTTTATGGAGTTCAACCCATGGCAAAAAATACAGATCCCTCTGTTATGAGGAAGGAAGCTCTAAAAACTGCCCTGTCTACCATAGAAAAGAAATATGGGCAGGGTTCAGTTATGTATCTCTCAGATGAGGCCCATCAGAAGGTACCTGTAATACCTACAGGGTCAATAGGCCTTGATCTGGCTTTAGGTATTGGTGGAATCCCAAGGGGTAGGGTGATTGAAATATATGGGCCTGAGTCTTCAGGTAAGACCACCTTGGCCTTGCAAATTTTAGCAGAGGCACAAAAAAAAGGCGGTATGGGTGCGTTTATAGACGCAGAACATGCCCTGGATGTCAATTATGCCAAGAGAATAGGGGTAAATACTGAGGATTTGCTCATTTCACAGCCTGATTATGGTGAACAGGCCCTGGAGATATGTGACTTGTTGGTCAGGTCTGGTGCCCTGGATGTAATTGTAATAGATTCAGTTGCAGCCTTAATTCCCCAGGCCGAGTTGGAAGGAAATATGGGTGAGTCACAAGTAGGGAGCCAGGCCAGGCTCATGTCCCATGCAATGAGAAAATTGACAGGCTCAATCCATAGGTCTAAAACAGCGGTTATTTTTATAAATCAAATAAGGATGAAGATTGGCATGGGCGGTTTTGGATACGGCTCTCCAGAGACCACAACTGGCGGAAATGCCCTAAAATTTTATTCTTCTGTGAGGATGGACATCAGAAAGATCCAGACCTTAAAGGATAAAGATGAGGTCTATGGAAATAGGGTAAGGGTAAAGGTGGTGAAAAACAAACTCGCACCTCCTTTTAGGGAGGCTGTATTTGATATCTTGTACGGTCTTGGAATTTCAAAGGAAGGAGAGCTAATAGACCTTGGTGTAGAACACGGAATCATTGAAAAAAGTGGTTCATGGTATGCCTTTGGCAATGAGAGACTTGGGCAGGGAAAAGAAAATGTAAGGGCATATCTTCAGGAAAACAAAGAAATAAGACAAAAAATAGAAGACGCCTTAAAATCAGCCCTTGGACTGGTTGATGCAGATGAACAAAAAAAGGTAGAAGAAAAACCCAAGGATGAGGGTTAATCAAAGATGTGTTAATTGGAAACAGAAAATTTTTTGCATTTTTGTTTAAAAACATAAGGAGTAGGGGCATTGATTACGTCAAAGGAAATACGCAAGAGTTTTTTGGATTTTTTTAAAAAAAATGGACATACAGTGGTGCCATCATCGTCTCTGGTTCCTATAGATGATCCAACTCTTCTGTTTACAAATGCAGGTATGGTGCAATTTAAAAAGGTCTTTTTAGGGCAGGAGAAACGGCCATACAAAAGGGCCACAACAGCACAAAAATGTTTAAGAGTGGGCGGAAAACACAATGATTTAGAAAATGTTGGCAGGACCAGAAGACATCACACCTTCTTTGAGATGCTGGGAAATTTTTCCTTTGGAGATTATTTTAAAGAACAAGCAATCTGGTTTGCCTGGACCTTTCTAACTAAAGAGCTAGGGCTGTCTAAGGAAAGGCTGTATGTTACAGTATATAAAGATGACGATGAAGCAGCAAACCTATGGAAAAAAATAGCAAATATTCCAGATTCAAGGATATATAGACTGGGAGAAAAGGACAATTTTTGGGCAATGGGAGATACTGGTCCATGTGGCCCTTGTTCTGAAATATTGGTTGACCAAGGAGAAGAGATGGCCTGTGGCCCTAATTGTGAGATAGGGGTTTGTGATTGTGACAGGTATCTTGAGGTGTGGAATTTGGTATTTATGCAATATAACAGGGATGAGTCTGGAAATCTCACTCCCTTGCCAAAACCCAGCATAGACACAGGTATGGGACTTGAGCGTATTAGCGCAATATGTCAGGGGGTACATTCAAATTTTGATACAGATCTGTTCAAAGGACTTATAGAATTTACATGTTCCTTGGCAAATGTCTCCTATGGTGAGAATGAAGATATTGATACAGCCCTAAGGGTTATTGCAGACCACACAAGGGCAATTTCATTTATGGTGGCAGATGGGATTTTGCCTTCAAATGAAGGCAGGGGATATATTTTAAGGAGGCTTATTAGGCGTGCTTTTAGATTTGGAAGATTTTTAAAACTAAATGATCCATTCCTGGCCAAAGTAGCTGAAAAATTGACCAGCGAGATGGGAGATATATATCCAGAAATAAAAGAACACTTAGATTTTACTAAAAAAGTGGTCACTTCTGAAGAAGAAAATTTTAGTAAGACCTTAGATAGAGGACTTGGCATACTTCAAGAAGAACTCAATAAATTAAAGGCCAAAGGAATCTCAAAAGTCCCTGGCTCTGTTGTGTTTAAACTATACGACACCTATGGTTTTCCAATTGACATTGTAAGGGACATAGGAGAAAAACAGGGTTTTTTTGTGGATGAAGAGGGATTTGAAAATTATATGAGGGAGCAAAGAGAAAGGTCTAAGGCAAGCTGGGCAGGTGCTTCACAAAAAGACTTTGGCTCTCTTTTTGATGCAGTAATAGCTAAAGGAATTTCATGTAATTTCACAGGCTATGAAAAATTAAAAGATGTTGGCCAGGTGGTATCTATTTTGTCTTTAGATGGAGAAGAGAAAAGGAGTTTAAATCAAGGTGAAGATGGCTTTGTAATATTTGATAAAACTCCATTTTATGGGGAATCTGGTGGACAGGTTGGTGATAGGGGGAAAATTTTAGGTGATGGATTTGACGCAGAAGTTGTAGATACGTTAAAGCCTACTCAGGAAATAATTGTACATAAGGTTTTAGTTAAAAAGGGAAAGATTTCTATATCAGATTCTGCAGAACTCATAGTAGATAGTGAACTTAGAATAGCAACAGCTAGAAATCACACATGTACCCACCTTTTGCACGCTGCTTTGAGGTCAGTTTTAGGAGAGCATGTAAAGCAGTCTGGTTCATATGTTGCTCCAGATAGATTGCGCTTTGATTTTTCTCATATTAAGGCTCTGACTAGAGAAGAGATTTCAAAGATAGAAGAGCTGGTAAATAAATGGATTATGGATAATAGAGACGTAGTTGTTAATATCATGCCCTATGATGAAGCAAAGAAAATAGGAGCCATTGGTCTTTTTGAAGAAAAGTACGGGGCAAATGTAAGGGTAGTGGAAGTTGAAGGAGTTTCCAAAGAGCTTTGCGGAGGTACACATCTAAAAGCAACTGGAGAGGCCGGGAGTTTTTACATTGTACATGAAACATCTGTTGCAGCAGGTATTAGGAGGATAGAAGCAGTAGTTGGAACAAATGCAGTTTCATATGTAAGGAATTTAAGGGATGTGTTGGGCTTTCTTTCAGAACATCTAAAGGCCCCTTACGATAAATTAAAGGACAAGGTAATTGGTCTCCAAGAGGAGGTAAAAAAACTTACAAAACAAAAGGAAGAATTGGCGAAAAAGACTCTATTTTCTGGAAGTGGTGATATCTTAGAAGAAGTAGAACAGGTCAATGGAATTAATGTCCTTATCAAGGAGCTGGATATATCTGATGTTAAGACCATGAGAAATATTATGGATGGCATAAGAGATAGACTCAAATCAGGTGTAGCGCTTCTATGTTCAAAGGATGGGAAAAAGGTTACTTTGTTATTATATGTGAGCAGGGATCTCCATGATAGATTCACAGCAAATAATCTTATTAAGGAAATAGCAAAAGAAGTAAAAGGTGGAGGTGGAGGAAGAGACGACCTTGCACAGGCTGGTGGAAGTTATCCACAAGGTCTTGAAAATGCCAAGGCTAAACTCAAAAAATTGATAGGATAGATAAGTTTAAGTGAAGGAACAAAGTTGTATGAGAAATTTTGTGGGAGTTAAATTCAGGGACTATGGGCAGGTCTATTTTTTTGTAAACGATCATTTTGAACTAAAAAAAGGTGACAAGGTAGTTGTATCCACTGAAGAAGGTGTTGGACTAGGCGTTGTATGTGTTGTGTCAAATAAGCCTCCAAAAAATATTGATTTATCTGAGATAAAGCCAATTGATAGGTTAGCCACAGAAGATGATCTGATTAAAGAACAAGAAAACAAGATTTTAAGCAAAGAAGCCTTTGATTTTTGTAAAAGGAATATAGAAAAGCTCGGTCTTGAGATGAAATTGGTGGACGTGGAGGTTAGGTTTGATAGGAGCAAGATCATATTTTATTTCACAGCGCCTACAAGAGTTGATTTTAGGGAACTTGTTAAGATTTTGGTCAGACAATACCACACCAGGATTGAACTTAGACAAATTGGTGTGAGACATGAGGCTCAGATGGTGGGTGGAGTTGGCAATTGTGGTAGAATTTGTTGTTGCAGATTGTTTTTAAAAAAATTCGAACCAGTTACCATCAAAATGGCCAAGGAACAACAGCTTTTTTTAAATCCTTCAAAAATTTCAGGCACCTGCGGTCGGCTTTTGTGTTGTCTGAATTTTGAAAGGGAACTCTACACTGATTTTCAAAAAAGGGCTCCAAAGATAGGTAGAAAATATGTAACTAGACTTGGGGAAGTGAGGATCCTTAGGGCCAATATATTTAGGGATTCATTGATTGTGGATACAGGCGCAGGTGTTGAAAGAGAAATTTCTTTAACTGAATGGTTTGAGATTACTGAAGGTAAAGGGGATCTTTCCCACTATAAATATCTTTTCTCAGCAAAGAGCAGTAGTGAAGTAAAAATTTCTTCAATTAGTCTGCCCCAGAATTTTTTGTATGAAGATCTTGAAGAAATTCAGAAATTATCAGAAGAGGAAGACTACAATTTCTCAATTGAAGAGATAAATGGGATAGGGTCAAAAAATAAAAATAGTAAGGCGCAGAAAAAAAGATAAATGAGGGGGATATAGAAGTGAAAAAGACATTTTATGTCACAACTCCAATATATTATGTAAATGCTAAGCCACATCTTGGACATGCATATACTACAATTTTTGCTGACACGATTTGTAGATTTCATAAACTCATGGGAGAAGAGACCTTTTTTTTAACAGGCACTGATGAACATGGCGACAAAATAGTTCAGGCAGCAGAAAGTCAGGGCAAAAGTCCTCAAGAATATGTAGATGAGATAAGTTCCTTATTTAAAAATCTTTGGCCTGAACTTGATATTGAGAATGATAAATTTATCAGGACTACGGATCCATATCACAAAGAGTGTGTGCAAAGGTTTTTGCAAATAGTATATGATAAAGGGGATATATATTTTGGAGAATATGGTGGTTATTATTGTTTTGGGTGTGAGAGGTTTTATACAGAAAAAGAACTTGTAGATGGAATGTGTCCAGATCACAAAAAGCCCCCTACTTATATACACGAAGAAAACTATTTTTTTAGAATGAGTAAATACCAGGATTGGTTAAGAGAATATATCAATGACAATCCAGATTTTATTCAGCCTGAACCATACAGGAAAGAAGTTTTATCCATGTTAAAAGAACCCATTGGCGATCTATGTATTTCAAGGCCAAAAAAGAGACTCACATGGGGCATAGAGATGCCCTTTGACAAAAATTTTGTAACCTATGTATGGTTTGATGCATTAATTAATTATTTAAGTGCAATTGGGTGGCCAGATTCAGAAGAATTTAAAAAATTTTGGCCTGCATATCACATAATTGCAAAAGATATCTTAAAACCCCATGCGATTTTCTGGCCAACAATGTTAAAATCTGCAGGTGTTGAAATTTATAAAGGCTTGAGGGTTCATGGTTACTGGAAGGTAGATGAAACAAAGATGTCAAAAAGTCTTGGAAATGTTGTAGATCCTCTATCTTTAAAAGATAAATATGGAGTAGATGGATTTAGATATTTTCTTATGAGGGAGATGCATTTTGGACATGATGGAAATTTTTCTGAAAAAAATATGATTGAGAGATTTAATGCAGACCTTGCAAATGATATAGGAAATCTATTTAATAGAACGCTTTCCATGATAAATAAATATTTTAAAGGTAAACTGAAATCCCAAATAAGTTTTGAAGATATGGATAAAGAACTAATTTTACTTGGAAAAAGGTCTTTAAATAACTATATAACATCTTTTGAATCATTTAATAGTGCTGAAGGATTGGAAAATTTAATGATATTTGTGAGGGCAGTAAATAAATACATAGATAGTGTTGCTCCGTGGACACTTTTTAAGAATAAAGATCTTGATAGACTGAACACAGTATTGTGGGTTGTGTTAATTTGTCTTAGAAAAATAGCCCTGGCACTTTGGCCAGTTATGCCATCTAGCAGTGAAAAGATGTTAAATGCAATTGGTCTTGCTCTAGATGTTAAAAGTTTTGATTTTAAGAGGGAAGTTGATGATTTTAGTACATGGGAGATTTCAGATAATCTACCAAAAAATTTAAACCTTTTCCCAAGAAAAGAAGTATTTAAAGAAGAGAAACCAAAAAAAGAAGCTAAAAGTTCAAAAAATGAAGAGCAGGAGAGCTATATTGATTTTGATGTGTTTCAAAAAGTGGATTTAAGGGTAGGAAAGGTTTTAGATGCGGCCAAACATCCAAATGCAGATAAACTTTTGTGTCTTAAGGTAGATCTTGGAGAGCAAAAACCTAGGTCAGTGGTTGCAGGGATAGCTAAATACTATAAACCTGATGAGCTCATTGGAAAAAATGTTGTAATGGTGGCCAACTTAAAGCCCAGAAAATTAAGGGGAGAGATTTCAGAGGGCATGGTGTTGGCTGTTCACAAAAAAGATGGTTTGCAAGTGTTAGCTATTGATGGAGAAATCGATCCTGGGAGTAAGATCAGCTAATGAAACAGAGGACTGAGAGGCGAATAAAAAAAATAATCTCCGTGTTATCAAAGAGGCAGAAGGATCTTACACTTATAATTGATAATATACACGATCCCCATAATGTATCTGCAATACTCAGAAGTTGTGATGCCTTTGGGGTGCATAAAATACATCTATATTACACAACTGAACAATTTCCTGAGCTTGGTAAAAAGAGTTCTGCCTCAGCAAGAAAATGGGTGGAGAGGGAAAAACATACAGATGCAAAAAGCATGATAGAATCATTAACTCGACAGGGGTTTAGAATTATCAGGACAGGATTTAGTGAAAAGGCAAAATCCATTTTGGAATATGATCTAACTGAACCTGTTGCAATAATCCTTGGAAATGAACATAGAGGCCTTAGTCCTGAACTAATGGAGTTAGTTGATGATGAACTGTATATTCCAATGCAGGGAATGGTAGAGAGTTTAAATGTTTCAGTTGCAGCAGCAATCATTTTATATGAAAGCTGGAGGCAAAGATGGGTTAAGGGCATGTATGATAGGCCGTCCTTTGATGAAAACACCCTCTCCAAATTAATAGAAATTTGGCTCAGTAAGTGAGGATAATTATGTGTGGAAATACTTTTGGCAGGGTATTTAGATTAACTACCTTTGGGGAATCTCATGGAATTGGGCTTGGTGGTGTGTTAGATGGGTGTCCGCCAGGCATTGAACTAAGTGAAGAGGATATACAAAAAGAGCTTGAAAAAAGGCGGCCAGGTAAAAATATAGGCAGCACAACTCGCTCAGAAAAGGATAAGGTACAGCTTTTATCTGGGATATTTGAAGGCTATACCACAGGTACTCCCATTGGTTTTTTTATTAAAAATGAAGATCAAAGACCAAGGGATTATTCCCAAATAAAGGATATATTTAGGCCTGGACATGCTGATTTTACATATGAGGCCAAGTATGGAATTAGAGATTATAGAGGCGGTGGTAGATCATCTGGAAGAGAGACTGTATCTAGGGTGGTTGGTGGTGCCATTGCACAAAAATTTTTAAAGACAAAAGGTATAGATTTTTTTGCATACACAAAAGAATTGGGGGGCATTGCAGCTGAAGTGATATCCCCTAAAACAGCTGAAGAACTTCCTTTTTTTGCTCCTGACCCATCAGTTGTGGAGTTGTGGAAAGAACGGGTAGAGGAGGTTAAAAAACAAGGGGATTCAATTGGTGGTATTGTAGAGGTCCAGGTATTAGGAGTTCCCCCAGGACTGGGTGAGCCAGTGTTTGATAAATTAGATGCAAGGCTTGCTTATGCAGTTATGAGTGTTGGGGCAGTTAAGGCAGTTGAGATAGGTTCAGGCATTGAAGCAGCACACCTGACAGGTAGCCAGAATAATGACTATATCACAAAAGATGGTTTTACATCCAATAATGCAGGTGGTATTTTAGGTGGCATATCCAGTGGCCAGATAATAATAGTTAGGGCAGCTGTAAAACCAATTCCTTCTATTTCCATCCCCCAAAAAACCATAAACAAAAGGGGGCAGGAGGTCTCTCTCCAAATAAAGGGAAGACACGATGTGTCTGCTATCCCAAGGATAGTTCCAGTCATAAAAGCCATGGTGGCCCTCACAATTGCTGATATGTATCTTTTGCAGTTTGGCTATGAAAAGGCCAAGATAGACTAGTTATCTATTACTTTAAGATGGATATCGATACAAAATCACCCTATAAGACAATATTGTCTTTGGCCTGGCCACAACTTCTCATGATGTTTTTTCATTTCTGGATTGGTTTTTTAGATGTATATGTGGCAGGCTTAATAGATAAATCTGTTCAAGCAGCACTTGGAATAGTTACCCAGATTTTATTTTTTCTTTTAATTGTAGCTATTTCCTTTGCAAATGGAGCTGTTTCAACTATTAGCCAATCTATTGGTGCCAATAGAGAGATTAGGGCAAAGAGATATGCAAGTCTCTGTATAATTATTGCAATATTTTCTGGTGTTATTTTGTGCTTTTTTGGATTTTTATTCAGAGATAAACTTACCTTACTGCTTGGTACACCAAAAGAAATATTTTATATATGTAAATATTTTTTAAAGGTATATGCCTTGCTTATTCCAGTATATTATTTGTTTATTGTTTCTAATGCCATATTCAGGGCAAGGAAAAATGTTTACGTACCCTTAATTAGCATAATGATTGTAACCATTTTAAATGGAATACTAAATTTTTCTCTTTGTTTTGGTTATTTTAACTTTCCAAAAATGGGTTTTAGGGGACTTCCATGGGCGACGTTTATATCGGTCTCAGGGGGGTTTTTGCTAAATTATACAATCCTTTTAATGGATAGATGGATTTCAAAAAAATTTATTCCGCCTTTTAAATGGATTAAAAAATTTTTTCCATATTTATGGAAGGTGAGCTGGCCAATTGGACTAAATCAATTATTATGGCATTTTGCATACGTTATCTTGTTCTCCATAACTGCAACATTACCAAATAAAAATCTCATTGCACTTGCAGCTTTTACTGCAGGGGTGAGGATTGAATCGCTTTTATTTTTACCTGCATTTGCTTTTAATATGACTGCGTCAATCTTGGTAGGACATTTTCTTGGACAAGGAGATTTTAGAGAGGCAAAGGAAATTGCAAAAAAAAT
>Ga0256842_1002240_pt1 | contig 14212 bp, 15 predicted proteins | sample 4559240metaG_FD_185973 | JGI IMG/M metagenome (GOLD analysis project Ga0256842, IMG submission 185973) | Hydrothermal vent microbial communities from Guaymas Basin, Mexico - 4559-240 | ecosystem: Environmental > Aquatic > Marine > Hydrothermal vents | place: Mexico: Guaymas Basin | collected...
TTGTACTCACCCTCAATCACGGCCACGAGGGTGCCGTTGTAAGTGATCCCTATCACGGGAACCCCCGTCACCCCAATGAGGCGGGAGATGTTATTGAGAACCTCGTCGTTGTGCCTGTTTCCGACCAGCTCGTAGTAGGTGAACTTGTCGGCACCGTAGGTCTCTGGAATGACTTCCTTCATGTGCCTGCAGTGGGGGCAGGTTTTAGCCCCATAAAGGTAGAAGTGCACCAGTGAGGGATCAAACTTCCAGTCTGAAGCGCTAACGGGGAACAGCACTGATGAGAGCAGTAGCAATAGAGCTAACCCAACAACCCTTTTCATACCAGCCACCGGGGAAGTTAGGGGGAGGAGGTTATAAGCTTAGCCTCCACCAGATTTTTATACTCTCCGGACGTGCATTCATCAAGGTGAAGGCCATGGAGATAGGTGTGACCATCTACCCGCGCTTCGTCACCAAGGACAAGAGCCTTGCCTCGGTGCTCGCGGACGTGAAGATAAAGTCCTATGACTTCGTTTCGATATTCCCGCACACCCTGGGCCTCATAGTGAATGGACAGGTCATGGAGAAGAAGCTCAAGAACATAGAGAGCACGCTGAAGGGCGTTGGAATAGACTACATCGTAAGGATGCCCACTTCAATGAACCTGAGGGATCACATCTACCACAGCAGGCACTTCCGCGTTGCCAAGGCCGTTGCGGACGTCGCCATAAAGCTCGGGGCAAAGGTCATAGTCATGCAGAGCGGCAAAACCGGAAGGCTGGACCTTGAGATAGAGGCCCTTCAGCACCTGGCCGACATGGTGAAGCCCTTCGGCATAAAGATAGCCCTTGAGAACACCTACAGCGTCAAGGACACGCTCTACGTTGTCGATAACGTGAACAGGGACAACGTCGGCTTCGCCCTCGACGTTGCCCACGCGTTCCTGAGCGCCCAGGGGGACGAGAACAAACTCCTCGAGGACGTCAAGCTCGGAACCGACAAGACTATAATCCTGATGATCCACGACAACTTCGGAAAGCTCTTCCCGCAGGTCGAGCCCGAGGACGCCTTAGCTTACGGTGTAGGTGATCTACACCTGCTTCCGGGGGAGGGAAAGATTCCCTTCGGAAAGGTTCTCAAGCTCTTCGGCGACGTCCCAATCCTGCTCAAGGTAAAAGACCCCGACAAGTTCGCCAGGATACCAACGAAAAAAGGATTGATAGAGCTGCTGACCTCGCTCTGATCTCAATTTTCTTCCCCGAAGATAAGGTTCACGAACCACTTCTCGTCAAAGGGCCTTAGATCCTCGTAACCCTGGCCGACGCCGACGAAGAGTATGGGTGCACCGATGGCGTGGCTTATGCTCAGTGCAGCCCCACCCCTCGAGTCCGCGTCGAGCTTGGTGAGAATGACACCATCTATTTTCACAGCCTCGTTGAACTGCCTCGCCTGGTCGATTATTGAGTTTCCAGCCAATGAGTCACCCACGAAGATGACAAGGTCCGGTTTGGTGACGCGGACTATCTTCTTCATCTCGTCCATGAGGTTCCTGTTGAGCTCGTTCCTTCCGGCGGTGTCCACGAGAACGACGTCTATTCCCCTCGCCTTGGCGTGCTGTATGGCGTCATAAGCGACGGCCGCAGGATCGGCACCGTAGGAGTGCTTTATCACCTTAACGCCGACGCGCTTCGCGTGCTCTTCAACCTGCTCTATCGCCCCGGCCCTGAAGGTGTCGCTGGCCGCTATGACAACGCTCAGCCCGTTCTTCTTAAGCCAGTGGGCGAGCTTGGCTATGGTCGTGGTCTTTCCGGAGCCGTTGAAACCTACGAAGACTATGACGTAGGGTTTCTCCTTTTTCGCCCTTATCTCCTCAAGAAGGTTTATCTTTCTCGGCGGGGTTAGAACTTCAAGAACGGCCTCCTTAACGGCATCTTCAATGACCTTGGCCTTGTCCGTACCGATCTTGACCTTTTTCCCGACGAGCTTCCGTTTTATGCTCTCCCTGAGCTCGTCCACGACCTCCAGGGCCACATCAGCCTCGAGAAGCTCGATCTCAAGATCCTCCAAAGCCCTCTCAACGTCCTTCTCCTTAATCTCGACTTGGAGGAGCCTCTCAAAGAGACCGAGCTTCTTCTCGGGTTCAGCCTTCTCGATCTTTTTTTCTTCCTCCTCAACGTTCTCTTCGACCCTCCTGACGAAGCCCTTGAGTTTCTCCCTGAGCTTTCCGAACATCCTGACCACCGATCACGGGGGAACTTATTCATATATATCATTATCGGCCTCAGCGATAGCTGGTGTCATCACCTTTCAGACCCGAAGCCACACATCATCGGCGTCTCACGAGCTTTGAGGACTCGACGACCCTTCCGTTCTCGAGCCGGTACAGGTTAACGATCTCAGCGCCTACGGTCTCGCGCCTGTAGGCGAGGAGGTAGTCTATAAAGTTTCTGAGGGGGTAACGGGTTATGGAGTCACCAACGTACTTGTGCTCGTACAGAACGACCAGCCTGTCCCGGTGCGAGTCCAACCACGAGTGAAGCCTTTCCCGCTCATTTCCCGTCCTCGCGAGGGGGTTGAGGATAAGGTAAACGTCAAAGTTCTCGTTTTCGAAGGGATCTCCAATGAAGACGTCCCCTTCAATTTGGAAGGGAAGCCCCTCAGCCAGTATCCTCCAGCCCTCCCTTGCCCATTCGTTGAGGATTATTCTGGCTATCCTCCTCGGATTGCCCGTCATGAGGATCCGCCCGGATTTGAGGTAAAGGATATCCGTCAGTCTGAGTGCCATTCCCTTTCCTCCAGAGGTTGTTAAACTTAATAACGCAGCCCTCTCAAAAATCTTTCGATCAGGATTAGGGTTTTGTGAGGGGATTTCTTTTACAGGTTAGCAAACCGCAAACTATATATCCCGTCTTTGCTCACTCAGATCGACAGCTGTATTCAGGGGTGTCCCTATGAAATGGAAAAGCGTGTTTGCACTTTTGGTTGTAGGGCTCGTTGCCCTTAGCGTAGCGGCCAGCGGCTGCATTAGTGGTGGAGGAGAGAAGACAGGGATAAACATTCTCTACACCTACACGGGGTCCTTCGGTGACCCGGCCAAAGGAAAGCAGGCAACTCAGGCCCAGCTCCAGCAGGGTGCGTGGGTTATCTACCAGGTCGCCGGTGGAACAGGTCTCGGTGTCTTCGAGGCCGTTGGTGACTACCTCAAGGCCAACAACAAGAAGATGGGTCCTCCGTTCGCGATAGGAGTTGACTCCGCTCAGGACTGGATTAAGCCCGGTGTTATAATCGCCAGCATGATGAAGCGCGTTGACGTTGGTGTTTACAACGCCGTCAAGCAGGCCGAGGAGAACAAGTTCAAGGGCGGCGTAGTTGAGCTCGGCCTCAAGGAGGGCGGCGTTAAGCTATCCACCATAGACGACGTTAAGGCCATGTTCGACTCCCTCCCGGCCGACGTCAGGGAGAAGAAGCTCAAGGACCTTGGATTTAAGAACGAGAGTGAGCTCATCCAGTTCCTCGAGCAGACCAGGAAGCAGGTTCCCGACTGGATATGGCAGGCCGTTGACGACCTCCAGAAGCAGATAATCAACGGACAGATCGTCGTTCCGAAGGCGACCTCCAAGGACCAGATTGAGGAGCTGAGGAAGCTCAGCGACTGGAAGAAGATGGAGGACTACGCCAAGCAGTGGGCGGCCAACGAGCCCAAGCCCGAGACCTACTCCAACGAGACCCTCAACGAGAGGCAGAACACCGGAAAGATAGCAATCGTTTACGATGTCGGCGGCAGGGGCGACCTCAGCTTCAACGACATGGCCTACATGGGTGCCGAGAGGGCCGCCAAGGAGTTCGGCCTCCAGCTGACCGAGCTTCAGAGCAACAGCGAGAACGACTACCTCCCGAACCTCAGGAGCCTCGCCAAGAGCGGTGAGTACGACATCATCATCGCGGTCGGATTCATGATGACCAACGCCGTCAAGCAGGTCGCCAAGGAGTACCCGAACCAGAGGTTCGTTATCATTGATGGTGATGTTTACAACATGTCCAACGTTATGACGATCAAGTTCAAGGAGAACGAGGGTTCGGCCCTTGCCGGTGCCCTGGCGGCTTTGATAACGCTCAACGACAACAAGAACACCATCGGAATCGTCCTCGGTATGGAGATTCCGGTTCTCTACAAGTTCGAGGGCGGCTACCGCTTTGGCGCCTACTGGGCCCTTGACTACTACAAGAACCACAAGCAGTGATCTTCTTCCCTCTTTTTGTTTTGCCCTTTCACTTTTTGAGTTCCGGAGGTGAAAGCGATGGAAGAGCAAACTCCAGTGCTCGAGATGAGGGACATCGTGAAGATATATCCCGACGGCACAAAGGCCCTCAAGGGAGTTACGATCAAAGTTTACGAGGGCGAGATCCTTGGTCTTCTCGGCGAAAACGGTGCCGGAAAAACAACGCTCATGAAGATTCTCTTTGGAATGCTCAGGCCCACGAAGGGCAAGATCTTCCTCAGGGGTAAAGAGGTCCGCTTCAAGAGTCCCGCAGACGCGATAGCGAACGGGATAGGAATGGTTCACCAGCACTTCACGCTCGTCGAGGTCTTCAACGCACTGGAGAACATAATCCTCGGAATGGAGGGACACGGCCTTCTCTCGAAGATCGACGTCGAGAATGCGAGGAAGAAGCTCCAGAAACTGATGGACGAGCTCAACTTCCAGGTTCCCCTAGACGTCCCCGTCGAGAACCTCCCCGTCGGCGTTCAGCAGAGGATAGAGATCCTCAAGATGCTCTACCGCGACGTTGACATACTAATCCTCGACGAGCCGACGGCTGTCCTCACGCCGATAGAGGTCAAGGAGCTCTTCGCGGTTCTCAGGAAGCTAAAAGCCCAGGGGAAGACGATAATCTTCATCAGCCACAAGCTCAACGAGGTAATGGAGATAACCGACCGCGTCACAGTCATAAGGAAGGGAGAAGTCATAGGAACCGTCAAAACGAGTGAGGCAACACCCCAGCTCCTCGCGAGGATGATGGTGGGCAGGGACGTCGTGCTGAGGATCGAGAAGCCCCCCAAGGAGCCAGGCGAGGTAATCTTCCGCGTTGAGGACCTCTGGGTGAAGGGAGACAGGGGAGAGGATGCCGTCAGGGGACTTACCTTCGAAGTCCGCGCGGGTGAGATATTCGGAATAGCTGGCGTGGAAGGCAACGGTCAGAGCGAGCTCATAGAGGCCATAGCAGGCCTGAGAAAGATCGAAAAGGGTAAAGTTTACCTCAAGGGCATCGACGTTACAGGAAAAAGGCCGAGGGATCTCTACGATATGGGAGTGGCGCACATCCCCGAGGACAGGACGCACATGGGCCTAATCCTTGAGATGACGGTGATGGAGAACTCAATCCTAGGAATGCACTGGAGGGAGGAGTTCTCCAAGGGACCGCTCATCGACTGGAATAAAGTTGAGGAGCACGCGAAGAGGCTCATAGACGAGTTCGAGATAAGCGCCCCCGGAACCAAGGCCCCGGTGAAGAGTCTGAGCGGCGGAAACCAGCAGAAGCTCATCGTTGCTAGGGAGGTCAGCAAAAAGCCGGAGTTTATCATAGCGGCCCAGCCGACGCGCGGCGTTGACGTGGCTTCGACAGAATACATCAGGAACTACCTCGTCAAGCTGAGGAACGAGGACAAAGCAGTTTTACTCGTCTCGGCCGACCTGGATGAGGTTCTTCAGCTCAGCGACAGGATGGCGATAATGTACGAAGGCCAGTTCATGGGAATAGTCAAGCCCGACGAGGTTACCGAGGAGCAGATTGGTCTCATGATGGGAGGTGTTAAGGGTGAACCTCAAAAATGAGCTCAGGGGATACGCCAAACCCGTGGCCGAGAGCGTTTTGGCGATACTCATTGGAGTCCTCATTGGTGCCCTCGTCCTATGGTTCAGCGGGTACAGTCCGCTTGAGGCCTACTACTGGCTAATCGTTGGTTCCCTTGCCTCGACCGACGGCATCGCCGAGACCCTCGCAAAGTCCGCTCCACTAATCCTAACTGCCATAACCTTCGCGATAGGCGCGAGAACTGGCCTCTTCAACGTCGGTGCGGAGGGCACCGTCTACTTCGGTGCAATGGCGGCGATAATAGTGACCCAGTACCTTCAGAACCCGATAGCGGGCCTTCTCGCAGGCCTCCTCATTGGAGCCCTGTGGGCCCTTCCAGCGGCGGTTCTCAAGGTTTACAGGGGAGTTCACGAGGTCATATCCACGATAATGTTCAACTGGATTGCCTTCTTCCTCGTCAGCTGGCTCGCGGTCAGCGTCTACTACAACCCAAAGGACCCCAACAGCACCCTGCCTATTCCTCCCTCAGCCAGACTTCCGCTCTTGATTAAGGGAACAAGCCTCTCCTGGGCGTTCATAGTGGCGATACTGTCGGCGATAATCGTCTTCATAGTGATGTGGCACACGAAGCTCGGCTACGAGCTCAGAACCAGCGGACAGAACCCGAGGGCGGCCGAATACGGCGGAATCAACCCCAAGCGTTCTGCAATATGGTCGTTCGTCATCGGTGGAATGACCGCAGGACTGGCGGGCGCTGGACTCGTAATGGGAACGCCACCGAGCTACGCCATAACCCAGGGATTGGCGAACGTTCGCGGCTACGGTTTCGACGGAATAGGCGTCTCCCTCGTCGGAAGGAACCACCCGCTCGGCATAATCTTCGCGGGAATCCTCTTCGGAGCCCTGAGCGCGGGAGCAACCGCGATGCAGCAGCACGCCCACGTTCCGCTCGAGATGATTAAGGTCATCGAGGGAATAATCATCATAGCCGTCGCCGTTCCCGGCTTAATCGACCTCTTTGTCAGGCCCTTCAGGAGGGGTGGAGCATGAACGAGTCGATGATAATAAGCCTCCTCCTCGGCTCACTGGCGGCGATGGTGCCGATAGCACTGACCAGCATAGGCGCTGTGATAAGCGAGAGGGCCGGTGTCGTGAACATCGGCTACGAGGGAATCCTAATGTTTTCGGCGTTCTTCGGAGCGATGTTCGCCGAACTCGTCGGAAACGGCTGGGTCGGCCTTCTTGGCGGGGCCCTCGTCGGACTACTTTTCGGGGCTCTCCACGGTGTCCTTACGGTGTACCTAAAAGGTGACCACGTCATTCCAGGTATAGGCCTCAACCTCTTGGGTGCTGGGGCGGTTGCCTTTGGAATAAGGGCCTACTGGGGAACCGCAGGACAGCACACGGTTCCGAGCGACGCCCAGATAAGCCCGCTGTGGATGGACGCCTTTGGAAACTCCCTCAGCCCGATGGTGCCGATAACGATAGCCGTCGCCATAGTGGCCTGGTGGGTGCTCTTCAAGACGCCCCTCGGGCTGAGGATTAGAGCCGTCGGTGAGAACCCCGAAGCTGCGGACGCCCTCGGAATAAACGTCGAGCTCTACCGCTTTACGGCGGTTCTCATAGCCAGCGCCTTGGCGGGCGTCGCAGGTGCTTACCTGAGCGTTGACTGGCTCGGAACCGTTACAAAGCAGATTGCCGCGGGAAGGGGATTCATAGCGCTGGCCAACATGGTCTTCAGTGGCTGGAACCCGCTGATAGCACTGGGAGGAGCGTTCCTGTTCGGATTCTTCGACAACCTGGCAATCTACATCCAGAACAACCCGTGGCTCGCGGGAACGATACCCTGGCAGTTCATAGCGACCCTGCCGTACGTCGTGACTCTCATAGTGGTCGCGGGAATAATAGGAAAGGCAAGGCCACCGAAGTGGGATGGAAAACCGTACAAGAGGGAGTGATTCAGCCTTTCAGCACGTAGCCGAGGGCTGTGCCGAGGGAGAGACCAGCGAATAGGGCCGAGAGAACGTAGGCCAAGTCGTAACCGTTTCCTTTTTTCTTCACTTCAACTCTCTTTTCACCCACCGCCCTCAGAACGTTCACCGCGTTCTCCCTGAGGACCTCCGTGTAGGGTCTGCCCTCCCAGAAAACAACAACCCCCGCCAAGGGCTTTCCGCTCTTTTCAGCAAGCTCAAACGCGGCGTTCCGAAGCTGAACCGGGCTCTGGAGGGAGTAAACTATCACATCGGATTCCCCGGCAACGGGTACGAGCTCGTCCACGCCCCTGGCCGGCACTTCCTCCTCGGGTTTTATTGAGGCTATTGCCTTTATTCCGAGCCACTCAACGGCGTACTGAACCGGGGGCATATTTATAACGGCGCTCTTGTTGGCAACGAAACCTGAAAAGGCCCACTTTATGGCACTGACCTTCGTCCTGAAGATGTCGAAGTCCCTCCGATACGTTTCCGCGTTGGCCGGATCGACTTTCTCAAGTGCTCCTTCCGTTGCAGATGCTATCGCCAAGGCGTTGTCCGGATCGAGCCATGCCCCATGAGGGTTGTCTTTGCCACCGTACCAGCGTTCGGGAAGGTAGTGGAAGCCTTTAACCTTGAAGTCGTCTATGAGCAAAACCTCAGCGTTGATGACGCCTTCTTCCTTGAGCTGGGCAATCTTGGCCTCAACGGGCAAGTGGCCACCTGTGGTGACTATTACATCCGCCCTCTGGAGGAGGTTTATCTGCTCGGCGCTGAGCTGGTACTCGTGCGGATCCGCCCCGAGAGGAACCAGTGTCACGACCTCGACGGAGTTTCCGAAAGCTTCCTCCACTATCGACGCTATAGGCCCTATGCTCGCCACGACGAGGGGTCTTCTCTCCTCCGCACCGGCCCCGGGGGCAATGAGGCCCAAGAGGAGAATTGTGAGCAGGAACGCGTGACCTCTCCTCATGTTAGATCACCCTAATTCAGTTCGGAAAAACGGTTTAAAAAATGAACCCAGGGGATTAGTCGTCCTTTCCGTTATCGCTCTTTATATGCGGCTTGCCGATCGCTATGGTGAAGCCCTTGAAGCTGTCGTCCTTCCTGTTGAACTCTATAGCCAAAGGAAGGCCGTTGTCCTCGTTGAAGACTATCCTTACTATCCTCGCCCGCGAGTGGTCGTTCAGGTAGTCTTCCTTCAGGCTCTCGTACTCATCGATAACTCGGTCGATGCTCTCGCTGTGCATGTCGTAGATTTCCCGCGCGTAGACGCTGTGGTTTCGAATCTCCTCGATCTTCTTTTCCCTGTCCAAGCTACCACTCCCTCAGGCTTTGCGCCACTTCCCGTCGCGGAACTTAAAAACCTTCCTCCTCTCTGCCATCCTGAGGGCTTCCTCGAGCTTGCCCTTCGGAACCTCCATTCCGTGGAGTTCCTTGAAGAGCTCGACTATCTCGTCGGTGCTCACCGCTTCCTTCTCGTCTAGGATGTTGTTCACGAGGTTGATCATGTCCTCAACGAAGTTCCATGGGAAGACTATCCACGCCCAGTCGATTTCCTCGCCGAAGTAGTCGGGCTTGAAGCGCGAGCCCTTAATTGTGAGGAGCGTGGCTGTTCTTATCTCGGCAGGCTTCTGGTTCTCGACGTAGTTCTTGGCGAGGGTTAAGCTCTCGCCCGTGTCGCTGATGTCATCAACGATGAGAACCTTCTTGCCGCCCAAGTCGTAGCTGGTGCCGTACTTGAGCCTAGCCTTGCCATCCGGGGTTGCGGTAACACCCCAGTGCTCGACCTTCAGGCTGACCAAATCCTTCACGCCGAGGTAGTCGCAGTAGAGCCTTGCCGGAACCCATCCGCCGCGGGCAAGGCCGACTATAACGTCAGGCCTCCAGCCGTCCTCCAGAACCTTCCAGGCCCCCTCCTTGGCCCATCTCTCAATGTCTTCCCAAGAAGCAAGCTTAGCAGGAAACTTCTTCATTGGATTTCCCTTAAGAAACGGGGGAGAAAGTCCTATTTAAATTTTCCGCTGAAAGAAATCAGGAATAGCGGAGCTTGACGTAGAGGTTAACCCCGCTCTGAAGGGCAGCAAGGCCGTTGAGGGCTGTGAATATCCAGTCTCTGGGCGGGAGATAAGCGTAGAGGGTCAGCAACGCCGATGCCGTGAAGTAGATCAGGATGAACTTCATGTTCAGAGGGCACTTCTTGGTTCTGAGAGTTTCAATCGTCTGGGGAACCCACGAGCCGACGAGCATGAGCATGCCAATCAGGCCTATCATCTCAATCCACGCCATTTTCTCACCTCCAAACCCGGGGAGGGAGAGCATAAAAAAAGGTTTTTGCACGATTTTGGCTCAAAAAAAGGTTATGAAATCCCTTCCTTTGAGAAAGAAACGGCAATTAAACGGTGGTCGCCATCCTTGACATGGCCCACGTCTTGACGTCCTCATCGAGGATGTCGTTTATTATCCTCATCGCCTCGGAAACCTTGCCCTCCCTCGCGAGCTTTAAGGCAACCTCCGCCTGTATCTTCGACCTGTTGGAAAGATCCCTGATGAACTCCGCTACCCTAAGGGCCTCCTCGTGAAGTCCGAGCGACAGGAAGTCGAAGGCGAGGCTCATGAGGGCCTTGGTGGCGTCTCCGGATGGCAGATCGGACGTGACGTTGATAGCCCTCTCGAGGGCCTCCCGATAATCCCTCCCCTCCCTGGCCAGGTAAACCGCTATCTTGGAGAAGGCCTTCGCCTTGACCTTATCGTCCGGGATCTGTTCGGCCATTTCCAGGGCCTCATCGTACCTCCCCGAGTTAAGGAGCCTCATAACCGTGTCGTAGAGGGCACGTGAACGGTACCAAACCTGCATAGCCTTTCCCCCAAACATCTAACGCAGTTGAGGTTTTAAACGTCCCGGTGGACAACTTTAAAAGAGATTCCTACCATGAACTCAGGGGAGTTGAACATGGAGAGAGACGTGTGGAAGTACATCACTTTTATCCTCGTCCTCATTCTCGGCGTTTTCGTTATGTCCACGACCCTTCTCTACCTCCAGAACCAGAGTCTCAGCAGTTACGTTCCCCCCAACGCCACCTGCAGAACCGAGGTCGTGATCGGTAACCAGACGGCCGAAACAGCACTCCAGGCAAGGATCGCGGAGCTCCAGTCCCTAATCAGGGCAATCGAGATGGAGAGGGGAGGCACCAACGTCACGAACGCGACAATAGCCCTTGTACCAATCTTCGGCGTTATCGAGGGTCAAACGGCACTCAACACAGTGACAACCCTCGAGAAGCTGATGAAGGACGACTCCGTTGGGGGCGTCCTCCTCTGGATCGAAAGCCCGGGTGGAGACGTTGGTGCCGTGAGGGAGATCTACCACGAGGTCGAGGTTCTCAGGGCCAAAAAGCCGGTCGTCGCGTACACGGGAGGCATAGCCGCTTCAGGCGGCTACTACATCGCCGTCGGGGCCGAGAGGATAATAGCGGATCCCCTTGCCGAGGTCGGGAGCATAGGCGTTATCTACGTCCACTTCAACCTGGCGGACAACTACGCCTCAAACGGAATAAAGGTTGACGTCTTCAAAACCGGGCCCCACAAGGACATGGGCGCCGAGTGGAGGGCCCTCACCGAGTACGAGAGGAAGAAGATCTGGGGAATGATAGACGCCTACTTCCAGAGCTTTTTACAGGCCGTCAGTATGGGGCGGAACATGACGCTCAACGAGACCAGAGAGTACGCAACGGGCGAGACATGGCTTGCCATTAAGGTGAACGGAACGCTCGTGGACGAAACCGGCAACTTCCAGACGGCAGTGGAGGAACTCGAAAAGCTTATGGGTGTTGAGAGCGCAGAGATTAAGGTATATGGCTCGCCGACCCAGAGCTACTCCCTCGGCGTCTTTGGGGAGGGAGCCCTCTACCTCGATCCGCGCTACCTACGGCTGAGGGGGTGAGGGCATGCTCTGCGAGGAGAAGCTTGAGATCTTCGAGAACGGCTTTGAGGACGGGAAGTTCAAGCTCAGGATAGAGTACTATGGAAAGGACGCCAGAAAGCTTCTCCTCGCGGTGATACGGGAGCTTTACCTTCCAGACTACGGTGAAGACTACGTCTATCCCTTCGAATGCGCCAAGGAGTTCTGGGGCATCTACCTTGACCCCGGCGAGATAGTCGCGGAAAAGCCCGACTTCAGCCCGGTTAAGTTTATCAACAGGAGCGTTATGAACAGGCTCGAAAAGACCCTCAATGAAATAGATGCCCCGGCTGAGATCAAGGAGAGCATAGAGCTTGAAAAGGCCGAGGTCGTCAAGTTAAAGAGAGCGTTGCTCGCGCTCGGAAAGGACTTCATCCTCGACGAGAGGGGCTACCTCATAGTCTTCAGCAAACCGAGCGCGAGGGAGCTGGTCCTTAAGTATCTGGGGATGCTGGATGAGGACTGAAACCCTTATCTGGGCGATCGTCACGGTTGTTATCCTTTACCTTGTGTGGTTAGTGGTGAGTCCCGTTGTTTCCCCAATAATCCTTGCCCTCGCAGTTGCCTACGTTACCTACCCCCTCCATGAGAAGCTGCTACCAAAAATCGGCCGGAGAAAGGCCGCCTTTCTCCTGACAGCCATAATAGCTGTTCTCTCATTTTTGTTCCTGATTGGGTTCGTGCTCTGGATCAACGACGTCAAGTACCAGATAGTCAGGTATATGGAGATATCCTTCACCTGGCTCCAGTCGGTAACGGTTTCCTCCCAGAGGATCAACGAAGTCCTAACGGCCATAACCGAGGGGGTAAGATCAAGGATAGAGTCCTACATCGTCAGTTACACGTACTCCATACCGAAGCTCGCGCTGGAGATCTTCGTCATGCTCTTCGTCTACTATGGGGCCCTAGTGAACGCGGAGGAAATCGGGAGGGAACTCTACAACCTCCTGCCACCCCAAAGGAAGGAGTTCGGAATCAGGCTCATCGAGGCCGCCCGCTACACACTGGATACCCTTCTCAAGAGCTGGCTCACCCTGAGTGTTTTGAAGGGGTTCGCAACGGCCCTCGGCTTCTGGGCCTTTGGAATCGCCCCAACGAGCGGTGCAATAGCCCTCGGTATTCTAACGGCCTTCGTTGAGCTCCTTCCCTTCCTCGGTGGCTGGCTCATCTGGATCCCCGGTGTGGTCTACCTCATTCACTCTTCCAACTACGTTCTAGCGTTCCTCTTCGCCGTTTACTCCATAGTTTTCGTATCCCCCCTACCGGACTTCGTGCTGGCCCCCAAGATGACCCTGAGGAGGCGCGGACTGAACGCCCTCATCTCCCTTCTCGGAATCTTCGGTGGCCTCTGGGCCTTCGGACTCGTCGGAATAATAATAGGACCCGTCTCCCTCGGTCTGCTGGCGACGGTTATTGAGGAATGGAAAAAAGCGATGGAGAGCCAACCGGCCGAATAAATGGCGACCCTATAGCATCGAGCGCCTCCTCCACGTCTTTTTGGTTCCGATGATGCCCACTCACCCAAGGAGAAGATTTTCCGCAAACTTCATTAGCACCACTGCCAAGACCCATCAGGAGCCAACAAACGGGTGAGAGGCATGATAATCCGGACGCCGAAGAGGCTTCACCTCGGCCTGATAGACCCAACGGGCTCGCTCGGAAGGCGCTTCGGAAGCCTCGGGGTGGCGCTTGAGGGCGGCTACGATGTCAAGGTTCTTCCAGCGGAAAGGCTTGAGGTGAGGGCTGAAGGGGAAGACGTAGAGACGATAAAGAAGGCCGTTGAGAAGATGAACTCGACCTTTGGAACCGGAACCGGCTACCTGATTGAGGTGCGGAAGACCATTCCGAGGCACGTTGGTCTCGGCTCAACGACCCAGCTGAGCTTGGCCGTTGGAACCGCAATAGCGAGGCTCAACAACCTGAGCGTTTCGATTGAGAGGCTCGCCGAGGCCCTCGGAAGGGGAAAGAACAGCGGGGCCGGGATTTACGCCTTCGCTTACGGTGGTTTCGTCCTCGACGGCGGAGTCAAGAAGGGAGTCCCACCACTTATAATCCGTGAAGACTTTCCGGAGGAGTGGGCGTTCCTGCTCGTGATTCCAGAGGTAGAGCCGGGCCTCGATGAGGAGGAGGAAAAGCCGATAATGGGCGGAAACTTCGGGAGCGCTGAAGTGGCCAGGGAGATAAGCCACCGCATTTTACTCGGCCTTCTGCCCGCGCTGAAAGAGAGGAACGTTAGGGCCTTCGGAGAGCACCTCTCCGCAATACAGAGGCTCGTGGGCGGGCACTTCGCGGAGTTCCAGGGCGGTGAGTTCAGGGAGGACGTGGAGTTAATCCTCGACTGGCTGGGTGAGAAAACATACGGCGCAGGCCAGAGCAGCTGGGGGCCGACCGTTTACGGCCTAATCCTGAAAGGGGAGTTCCAGAGGCTCTCGGCGGAGCTGAGTGACTATCTACGGGAGCACGGGATAAAAGCTAAAGTCGAGCT
>Ga0256842_1002241_pt1 | contig 14208 bp, 12 predicted proteins | sample 4559240metaG_FD_185973 | JGI IMG/M metagenome (GOLD analysis project Ga0256842, IMG submission 185973) | Hydrothermal vent microbial communities from Guaymas Basin, Mexico - 4559-240 | ecosystem: Environmental > Aquatic > Marine > Hydrothermal vents | place: Mexico: Guaymas Basin | collected...
AAGGCTGTTTTTGCCGTTGTCGGAGTTAAGAGCGTGTCGACTTTTTCGAATGCTTTTTCGAAATCTTTTTCTATGAGTCTTCTCACTCTCGATGCTTTTAGATAATAGGCGTCGTAATATCCTGCTGACAGTGCAAAGGTTCCTATGAGGATGCGCCGTTTTACTTCCGTGCCGAATCCTTCCGTCCTTGTCTTTTCGTATGTTTCTCTGAGATTTTTGCCTTCAACAAGCAGTCCATAACGCACTCCGTCAAATCGGGAGAGGTTTGCCGAGGCTTCGGAAGGTGCGATGATGTAATATGCGGGAAGTGCGTATTTTAAGTGCGGGATGGAAACTTCCGTAATTTCCGCCCCCAATTTTTGCAGCGCGCTTGCCGTTTTCTCGAAAGAATTTTTTACTTCTTCCTGCAAATCAAAATCCATAACTTCTTTTATTAAGCCAATTTTTTTACCTTTTATCTCTTTTCCCAAAAGTGATGTAAAGTGCGTGTCTGTTCTTTGGACGCTTGTTTCGTCATTCGGGTCAAAACCGGCAATCACTTCAAGCATTACGGCCGCATCTTTCACATTCCTTGCGAACGGCCCGATTTGGTCAAGAGAGGAAGCGAATGCAATCAATCCGTATCTTGAGACTCTCCCGTACGTAGGCTTCATACCGATAACTCCGCAGAATGCCGCAGGCTCTCTAATGGAACCTCCCGTATCCGAACCCAACGATGCCGTTACTTCTCCTGCGCGGACGGCGGCAGCCGAACCTCCGGATGAACCCCCGGGAACGTGTTCCGGATTTACCGGATTGTGTGTTTTGAAGAATGCGGAATTTTCCGTTGAGGAGCCCATTGCGAATTCGTCCATATTTGTTTTCCCTATAATTAACGCACCTTCTTGTATAAGTTTTCTAACCGCCGTTGCCGTATAAGGGGATATATATCCTTTGAGAATTTTGGAGCCCGCTGTTGTTTCCGTGCCTTCCAGATTCATATTGTCTTTTATTGCAACAGGTACTCCGAAAAGTTTTCCTTTCTTTTCGCTTCCGTCCAATTTTTCCGCGTCTTTTAGGATTTTTTCTTCGTCTATGTTTATAAACGAACGGATTGTATTTTCCTTCTCTTTTATGTATTCAAGCGTTTGTTTTGCGATTTCTTTTACCGAAACTTCTCCTTTTTTTGTGAGTTTTGTTATTTCTTCGATAGAAAGGTTTTTAATCTCCATTGTTCTAATCTCCCATAATCTTTTTTACTTTGTAGAATTTCCCGTCAAAGAGTTTTCTGTTTTTTTCGAGTGCTTTTTTATCGAGAGTTTTTCCCGGTACGTCTTTTCTCAAAAAAAGTTTTGCACCTTTTGTGTAGACATACGGCTCAACTCCTTCGGTATTTACCTCTTTCAACATTTCAAAGTAATTAATTATTTCTTCAAGGTCTTTTTCTATTTTTTCTTTTTCTTCCTTGCTAAGATTTAACGCCGCAAGTTTTTCGTATTTTTTTAGATCTATCATTTTTCAAACCTCCTGATTATGTCTAAAAATTCTTCTTCCGTTATTGTTTTTATACCCAATTTTAGTGCTTTTTCGTATTTTGAGCCCGGATCTTCTCCCACAACGACAAGCGTTGTTTTTTTGGATACACTGTCCGGGGTTTCCGCGCCCAATTTTCTGACAAGTTCCTTTGCTTCGCTTCTTGTCATTGATTTCAATGCACCGGTAAATACTATTTTATATCCTTTCAGAGGAAGATTTTCCTCATTTTCTTCCGCCTTGCTTTCCGTATTCACTCCGGCTTTTTTGAGTTTTTCGATAACTTTTCTGTTATGCTCGGACGCAAAGAAATCTTTTATACTTTTAGCCGTAACAGGCCCGATTCCTTCGATCGAAGCGATTTCTTCTTCCGATGCATTCATTAGGGCATCGAGGCTTTTGAACTTTTTTGCGAGAAGTTCGGCCGTATGTTTGCCAACTTGGAAAATGCCAAGTGCGTAGATCAGGTTTTCAAGCGGCCTGTTTTTGCTGTTTTGAATATTTCCGATTATTTTCTCGGCAAGCACGGGACCCATCCTTTCCAACTTCAATAAGTCTTCTTTTGTCAAATAATAAAGATCCGCGTAATCTTTAATCAGGCCTTTGTCTACGAGTTGCTCTATGATTTTTTCTCCCAAAGAGTCGATATCCATTGCTTCTCGCGATACAAAGTGAACAATCCGTTCTTTTACCTGTGCCGGGCAGGAGGCGTTTATGCATCTTGTTGCCGCTTCACCGGGGAGCCTCACCACGGGCCCTCCGCAAACAGGGCATCTGTCTGGCATCTTAAACGGTTTTTCATTGCCCGTTCGTTTTTCTTTTAACACTCGGACAACTTCAGGTATCACGGAACCCGCTTTTCTTACTATAATGTGGTCTCCTATACGTATGTCGAGCCTTTTAATCTGGTCTTCGTTGTGGAGTGTTGCTCGCGAAACAATGCTTCCTTCGAGTTCAACGGGGTCGAATATTGCAACGGGGGTAAGTTTCCCTGTTCTTCCGACTTGAACAATAATATCCCTTACAATTGTTTCCGCTTCCTCGGGAGGAAATTTGAAAGCAATTGCCCATCTCGGTTCGTGTGAAGTCGCACCTAATTTTTCCTGAAGTTTCAGATCGTTTACTTTTATGACCACTCCGTCCGCAGCAAACGGGTAATCGTTTCTATGGGCGGTGTAATACTTGCATCTCCTTATTGCTTCTTGTATGTCAGGGCATACTGCAGCCTCCGGGCTTATAGCGAATCCTATTTTTTTTAGGTAATTCAGTATTTCAAAATGCTTCTCGAATGTTTTGCCTATGACTTCTCCGATTCCGTATGCGATCATATGAAGTTTTCTTTGTGCCGTGATTTTTGAGTCGAGCTGCCTTAAAGAGCCCGCTGCGGCATTTCTCGGGTTTGCAAAAAGCGGCTCGCCTTTTTTCTCTCTTTCTTTGTTTAATTCTTCAAAATCTTTTTTGAACATTATCACTTCACCGCGTACTTCTATTACTTCGGGGATATCGTCCCCGTATAACCTTAAAGGTACGTTTCTTATCGTTTTAACATTTGCCGTAACGTCTTCTCCCCGAATTCCGTCGCCCCGTGTTGCGCCTAACACCAAAATGCCTTTTTCGTACCTTACGGAGACTGCAAGCCCGTCCATTTTGAGCTCGGTGACGTATTCCACGGAGTTGACGCCCGCCTCCTTCTTTACTCTTTTGTCAAAGGCGATAAGATCTTCTTCGTCAAAGGCGTTTCCCAGAGAAAGCATCGGGATTTTGTGATATACGGTTTTGAATTCTTTTGCAGGTTCCGCCCCCACGCGTTGTGAAGGAGAATCGGGTGTTACAAGATCCGGGAATTTTCTTTCCAAAGCAAGAAGTTCCTGAAACATTCTGTCGTATTCGTAATCGGATATTTCCGGCTTATTTAACACGTAATACAAATAACTGTGCCTGTGAAGTTCCTTCCGTAACTCAGCGAGCCTCTTCTTCGCTTCCTCGTGAGTTACGTTGGAAACGTCTATTTTCATAGCATCACCCCCCTGCTATTTTTTGTATAATAATTCTACATTATTTTTCCGGATTAGAAAAGCAACATCGGAGTCGTCATCAAGTTCCACGAACGGGATTACGTCCGCACTAAACAGATATTTTGCATATTTTTTCCCGTTTTTAAGAATAGATATGCTCAGTATCGGCTTATTTTTCTTTGATTCGGGAGGTTTGTAGAATAATAATAAAGTGCTGTCATTATTTTCGGAATAGCTCGAAGCACAAAAACCGAATTTCGTATAAGTTTTAACAAGTTCTCCGTTGTTGTTAAAAATATAGAATCCTTCGTCTGTTGCAAAAATCACTTTTCCTGGCAGGACCGATACATTATTTATATTGGAATGCAGAGTAACCGTTTTTATCTTTTTAAGGTTCTTATCGAAGAAATAAACCGGTATTGAGGGATTTTTGTCCGCTGAAATCGTGTACCCGCATACGATATTTCCGTTTGAAAGTTCCTCTGCGTATATGGAATGAAGATTTCCCTGCCGATTTGAAATTACCGTGTCGCTTACTATACCTTTTTGATCCAGTACGTATATTTCCCCTCTCGAACCGGAGAATAATACGTTTCCGTTGCTTAGGATATCTATGTGGGATGATTCTCCGAGATCTGGAATAATTCTTTTTGAAATCGTTTTTCCTTTTTTGTCCGTTTCTACCGCAATATAAGAAAGATCATTTAACGATTGATAAACAAGTTCCATATTTCCGTTGGAAATAAACTTACCTTTGACTCCTATATAATTCTTATAGCCTTTTGAAAAAACTGTCTTTCCGTTGCCGTCGAGCAAATAAAAATAGACGCTGCAAACGAGGATCTGTCCTTTGTCGTTTTTGCTAAGACCGAAAATATTCGTTTTTATATCGGAAGTCCATTTTGTTTTGCCTTGAAGATCCACCGAATAAATTTTGCCACCGGCGGTTCCGATTACTATACTGCTTCCTTCGGTAACAAACGCATTTACCGGATACTCCGTTTTGAAAAGCGTTTTGCTTTGCAATACCGCAACACTTTCATTTTTTGTATAAAAATAACCGAACCCGCCTATCGCGACGGCTAACAGTATTATTAAAATAAAAAGGAATTTCTTCATCGTGCTTTTATTGTAACGGGAATGCTCAATTTGTCAATAATGTTAGCAATGTTTGTTTTCGATTTATAATTTGTTTATACTAATCGGGGGTGCGAATTTGAAAAAAATTGCCGTGGTGGATGACGAAAAGGATATTGTTGAGATTGTTTCTTTTTACCTCGAAAGAGAAGGCTTTGAAATAAAAAAGTTCTATGATGGAGAAAGCTTTCTCAAATCCCTTTACTCCGAAAGTTTCGATGCGGTTGTTCTGGATTTGATGCTTCCGGGGATTGACGGAAGTTCTCTGATAAAAATAATTAGAGAAAATAAAGAATTTGCCGCTCTACCGATTATTGTGCTTACTGCCAAAAGTTCGGAAGAGGATATTTTGCAAATTCTCGAATCAGGTGCGGATAATTACATAACGAAACCTTTTAAGGGAAGAGTGCTGGCGGCTCGTGTAAAGGCGCTTTTAAGGAGAACCTCTCGTTCCGAGTTTATCGTATTTAAAGGCATTAAAATGGATAACGAACGTTTTGAGGTGTATTGTAACGGGAAAAAGGTGCCTCTTACGAGAAAAGAATTTGAGATTCTCGGTTTGTTACTTAGCCGTCCGGGGAAGGTTTTTACAAGGGCTGAGTTTTTGGATTGCATATGGAACGGTGCCCCTGAAGAACCGTTTGACCGTTCAATCGATGTTCATATACGGCATATCAGGGAAAAGTTGGGAGAATGCGGGAAATACATAGTCACTGTCCGCGGAGTGGGATATAAGATCTCGGAATAATAATGAAAATTTGCATACTTTCGGCGATTGCTCTTTCTTTGGTTTTCTCGTTTTTTGCTCTTACGGGGCACTTTGTATGGTATGTTATTACTTTAGTGTTGTTTTTTGCGCTTCTGCTTACCTGCTTCTTTAAAATGAAAAGGGAAATCAGAGGTATCGCTTCTTCCGTGAAAAACTTTGTTAAAAACAAAAAGTTCGAAAGATTTGTCCTTGACGAAAGGGATATATTCTCAGAATTAAAAGAGCAAATTAATAACCTGTTCGAAATAACCGAGCCCCTTATGAGAACAAAAGAGGATGCTTTGAAACGCATTAAAAAAATAGCGGATGTAATGGAATTTCCGGTTTTTCTTCTTTCAGGATCCGGAAAGATCTTACTGAGCAATAATGCTTCCGAAATTTTTATAAGAAAAGGGTGTGATAATTGTTTTTATTACGAAGTTCTTAAAACTGTTTCTCTTGTGGATATTGTAGGCAAATGTTTGAACGAGGATTTGAAAAACAGGGAATTTAAAGTTTTCGGAAGGATATACAGGGTTAACAGTTTTGGAAATCTTGGTTTGACAAGTGAAAAGTCCGTTCTTTGTATGTTCGAAGACATTACGTCCGAAAAAACAAAGGATGAATTGGAAAGGGGTTTTATCTCCGCTGTTTCGCACGAATTGAAAACTCCGCTTTCCGTAATTAAGAGTGCCGCCGACATTTTGGCCGACGAATCCGTTAATGGAGAAGAAAAGGAAAAGTTTATAAGGCTTATCAAAGAAAATGCGTTGAGAATGGATACGCTCGTCAAAAAACTTCTCATACTTGCGGAAATACGTTCGGATAAGAAATTTAAGAAAGAACGGATAAACCTTAGGGAAGTGGCCGAACTTGTGTTGAAAGAGGAAATCCCGTTTACAAAAGGAAAGAAACTGTGTATTGAAAATTCTTTTGAAGATGTAGAAATAATAGGAAACAGATTCCTTATAACGGAAATGATGAGAAACGTCCTCGATAATGCGGTAAAGTATACCGATGAAGGTAAGATAACATTTCTTGTAACTTTCGAAAACTCGTTTGCAAAAATCGTTATCAAAGATACGGGCCCGGGAATGAGCGAAGATATTTCATCTCACATATTCGAGCCGTTTTACAGAGAAGATGTTTCAAGGACACGCTCCACCGGAGGAACAGGGCTCGGGCTTACCATCGCAAGGCGCGTTGCAAATCTTCACGGGGGAAATATTACAGTTAAAAGTGCTCCGGGTAAAGGAACGAAGTTTGTTATACAAATTCCCGTCCTCCGAAATTAGCGTCTTAACAAAAAATTAACATTTGCTTAAAAATCGCTTAACACTCTTGCGTTATTATGCCAATGTAAACCTAAATACAAGGGGGTATGGATGAAAAAGGTAAAATATGTTTTAGTGGTTTTATCAGTGGCGTTGATATTTATGATGGCAGGTTGCGGGGGAAATAGGGGTGAAAATTCTGAAAAATCAATTGTCTTGAATGGCTCCACGACTGTGTTCCCTATTGCACAGAGAGCTGCGGAGGAGTTTATGAATTTACATTCCGATGTTAATGTGTCTGTAAGGGGCACAGGTTCCGGAAATGGAATAGCGGCTTTGATTAACGGAACTTGCGATATTGCCGATGCTTCGAGGCCGATGAAAGACGAAGAGATAAAAAAGGCAAAAGAGAACGGTGTAGACCCTGTTTCAACTGTGATCGCAAAAGATGCGATAGCAATCATTGTGAACAAAGATAACCCGATAAAAAGCATAACGAAAGAACAGCTTAAAGAAATATATACGGGACAAATTACAAACTGGAAAGAATTAGGAGGAGCCGATATGAAAATTGTCCCCGTAACGAGAGATTCCTCTTCCGGGACCTTTGAAATATTCGAGGAAAAAATCTTAGGAAAGGGTACGGAAATGATTTCTTCCGCTGTTGTTCAGGGTTCCAATCAGGCGGTAAAAACCACGGTTTCAAAAACACCGGGCGCAATAGGATATATAGGTTTGGGGTACGTGGATAGCACGGTAAAAACGGTTGCTTTTGATGGAGTTCTTCCGTCTAAAGAAAATGTATTGAACGGAACATATGAAATTTCCCGACCTCTGCTTATGTATACGGACGGTGTTCCGAAAGGCGTAGTTAAGGAATTTATTGATTTTGTGATGAGCCCGGAAGGCCAAAAGATAGTCGAGGAAGTCGGATATATTGCCGTTAAGCCGGTAAAGTGAATATGAGGAATAGGTCTTTTATTGAATATGCGCTTCCGGTTTTCGGGTATGTTGCTGTAATTGTTCTCGCCGCGATAGTGTTTACCGTTTTCGGTGAAGGGATACCTCTTTTTCACAAATATTCGGTTGTAAAGTTTCTCACCGGAAAAGTTTGGAGGCCTACGGCCTCCTTACCGAAATTTGGCTCGGTTCCTTTGCTTGTCTCCACGCTTATTGTCTCCGGTATCGCGATGCTATTTGCCGTTCCCTTGGGAGTGGCAACTGCGCTTTACATTGCAAAACTTGCAAGCGAAACAACAAAAGACATTTTAAAGCCTTTAATAGAACTTCTTGCCAGTATTCCCTCCGTTGTTTACGGATTTTTCGGTATTGTTTTCGTTGCACCTTTGGTGCAGAAAATTTTCCGTTTGCCTGTGGGGCAGACCGGATTTACCGCAGGAATTATCCTGGCGTTTATGTCTCTCCCCACTATAGCGAGCATATCCGAAGATGCAATTACATCTGTTCCTTCAGATTTGGAACTTGCTTCATTCGGATTGGGTGCGTCCAAATTCGAAACTCTTATTCACATCGTGATTCCTGCGGCAATGCCTGGGATAATCACTGCGATTTCCTTGGGGTTTGGCAGGGCGGTAGGTGAAACAATGACTGTTTTAATGGTTGCTGGAGGTGCATTGGGTATGCCGCATTCGATTTTTAGCCCGATGCGGCCTATTACTGCAACAATAGCGGCTGAAATGGGAGAAACTCCCGTGGGAAGTTTACATTACCATGCGCTTTTTGCGTTGGCTGCCGAACTTTTTGTTATTGTTGTCCTATTTAATATTGTTGCGGAGTATTATCATAAAAAATTCTCCGCAAGGGGAAATTAGCATATGGATAAAATTCGAAAAGAAAAAATCGCTTTTGCCGTTATAAAGATTCTTGCTTATATTTCGGTTGTTTTTCTTGCAATGCTTGTAGGTTATATATTTTTCAAAGGCTTTAGGGTGATAAATTTCCGTTTTCTTACGGATGTTCCGAGGAAGGGTGTAACCGAGGGAGGAATTTTCCCAGCCATATTGGGTACTTTTTATCTTGTTTTGGTATCTTTTTTAGTTGCTGTCCCTGCGGGTGTTTTATCCGGAATTTATCTTTCCGAATATGCACCGAAAGAAGGTACGGTTATTCGTTTCATTAGAGTATCCGTGAATGTCCTTTCCGGTATTCCATCCGTAATATTCGGTTTATTCGGACTTGCAATTTTTGTTAATAAATTTCATTTTGGTGTTTCGATACTTTCCGGAGGACTAACTCTTGGAATTCTCATTCTGCCGGTGATAATACAAGCCACAATGGAAGCGTTGAGATCCGTTCCGGACTCTTTCAGGGAAGCCTCCTACGGTTTAGGGGCAACGAAATGGCAAACTATTAAAAATATCGTTTTACCGGTGGGGATGCCCGGTATTTTAACGGGTGTTATTTTAAGTGTGGGAAGGAGCGCAGGAGAGACAGCACCTATCTTATTTACTGCGGCAACTTTTTACACGGGTAGGCTTCCGCACAGTATTTTCAACGAAGTGATGGCACTTCCGTATATGATTTACGGGTTGCTTACCGAAGGAACATTTCCCGCAAAACAAATTCCCATCGCTTACGGTGCAAGCACAGTGCTTTTACTATTTGTTTTTGCGATGAGTTTGCTTGCGATTATCATAAGAATGAGAAGTAGGAGGATGAAAAAATGGTAAAAGTTAAAACCGAAAATTTAATGGTGAGTTTTGGCAATAAACGAATATTGAAAGGAATATCAATGGAAATTCCGGAAAATTCCGTTGTTGCAATAATAGGCCCTTCAGGGTGCGGGAAGTCGACTTTTCTTCGAACACTCAATAGAATGAATGATTTCGTTAAAGGCGTAAAGATAGAAGGAAAAGTATATATCGACGGAAAAGATATTTATGCAAAGGACGTCAATGTGTTTGATTTGAGAAAAAAAGTGGGAATGGTTTTTCAGAAACCGAATCCGTTTCCCAAGTCGATTTACGAAAATATCGCATACGGGTTGAGGATACATGGGATAAAGGACAAAAGAATGATACAGGAAAGGGTAGAGAGAGCGTTGAGAGACGCAAATTTATGGGAAGAAGTGAAGGACAAACTTTTTGAGAGTGCATTTTCCCTTTCCGGCGGACAGCAGCAGAGGCTTTGCACGGCGCGTGCCCTTGCGATAAACCCGGAGGTAATACTTATGGATGAGCCGGCATCCGCTCTCGATCCTATTGCGACAAACAGATTGGAACATCTTATTGAAAAACTTAAAAAAGAATACACGATTGTAGTTGTTACCCATAATATCCAACAAGCGGCGAGAATTTCCGATTATACCGCGTTTTTATATATGGGAGAACTTGTGGAATATGACAGAACGGAGATAATGTTCACCGCCCCCAAAAACAAACGGACGGAAGAATACATAATGGGAAAATTCAGCTAAAAGGAGATGTGAAATGCTTGAAAGAAGAATAGCCGTATTAAAGGAAAAACTCTTAAAAATGGCAAACCTTGCCGAAGAAATGGTAAATCACAGTATGGAGGCGCTTGTCGAAAAAAAGATTGAACTTGCAAAAAAAGTAAAGTTCGAGGAAGAGCCGGTTGTGAACGAACTTGAAATAGAAATAGACGAATATGCCGTGGAAACGTTGGCGCTCTTCCAGCCGAAAGCAAAAGATCTCAGAACTATCGTTATGATTTTGAAAATGAACAACGATCTGGAACGTGTGGGAGACCTTGCGACAAATATTGCCGAATTTGCAATGGAACTCATACCTCAACCGGACGTGAAGCCTTATATCGACCTTCCGCGTATGTCAAATATTGCGGCGAAAATGCTTGATGACGCAATAACCGCTTTTATTTCACAGGATTCGAATCTCGGGAGAGACGTATGCGGCAGGGATGATGTGGTGGATAACCTGAATGAACAAATTATAAGGGAACTTCTTACTTTTATGATTCAAGACCCTCGAACCGTAGGGCGAAGTTTATTGATTATAAGAATTTCCGAAAATCTGGAGCGCATAGCGGACCTTGCGACAAATATAGGAGAGGATGTCGTTTACATAGTCGATAGCACTATCATAAAACACAGATCTAAAAAGTAAATTATCCCGCATAACCTCTTTGTTTTGCAATATTACAAATCTTGTTATAATAGAGCAGATAAGGAGGCAACTATGCGAGATATTATAGAAAGTGCGCTTCTTTCTGCCAAGAGGGCGGGTGCCACTTATGCGGATGTTCGTATTTTAGAAAGAGAAGTTGAGGAAATTTCTACAAAGAACGGCAGTGTCGATGCATTAAAGCGTTCTTTTACAAAAGGTTTGGGTGTTCGTGTAATTGCTAACGGTGCATGGGGTTTTGCATCGTCTTTTCGTCTTACAGCGGATGAAGCGGAAAAGGTTGCCGAAGAAGCTGTTTTAATAGCCAAAGCAAGTAGTCTTACAAAAATCGAAGATGTTTCGCTTGCAGAAGTTGAAATTTTTCAGGATACTGTTCACCAAAAAGTTGAGATAGATCCGTTTTCCGTGCCCATATCGGAAAAAATTTCCGTTTTACTTGAATCCGATAAAATAATGAATATTCCCGGAGTTATCGTGCGTAAAGGCAATATGTACTTTTCTAAAGAGTGGAAAACTTTTGCTTCCACGGAAGGTGCATATATAGAACAAGAGAGGATTGTAAGCGGTGCGGGAATTTCTGCTATTGCAACAAACGGAAAAGAACTTCAGATCAGAAGCTATCCCAGCAGTTTCGGAGGCGATTATCAGAGAAAGGGCTTTGAACTTGTAAAGAGTGCGGATTTTCTCAAAAACGCGGAGCGGGTTGCAAAGGAGGCGGTTGCACTTCTTTCCGCAAAGCCGTGCCCTTCCGGAATTATGGACATAGTTTTGGGTGGTTCTCAACTTGCTTTACAGGTGCATGAATCCGCGGGGCATCCTACCGAACTTGACAGGGTTTTGGGAGAAGAGGCTTCTTTTGCCGGAATGTCATTCCTTACACCTGACAAATTGGGAAAGTTCAGATACGGTTCGGATATTGTAAATATTACCGCGGATGCCACTATTCCGGAGGCGCTGGGCGGTTTTGCTTATGACGACGAAGGTGTCAAGGCAAAGAGAATATATCTTGTTAAGAACGGTATATTCGTAGGTTATTTGAATTCAAGAGAAACGGCGAAAAAGTTAAAATTGGAGCCTATGGGAGCAATGCGTGCGCAGAGCTGGAGTTTTATGCCTATCATTAGAATGACAAGTATAAACCTCGAACCCGGAGACAAGACACTGGATGAACTTATAGCCGGTATCGACCGCGGAATTTATATGGATACAAATAAGAGTTGGAGTATTGATCAAAATAGGTTGAATTTTCAATTCGGAACCGAGATAGGTTGGGAAATCAAAAACGGAAAAATTCAAGATATGGTGAAAAACCCCACCTATACGGGAATTACGTATGAATTCTGGAGAAGTTGTGACGGTATTGCAAATAAGGATTTCTGGCATGTTTGGGGAGTTCCGAATTGTGGTAAAGGGGAACCTCAGCAGGTGATGCAAGTAAGCCACGGTGTTTCTCCTGCGAGATTTAGAAATGTAAAGGTAGGGGTGCTAAAATGATCGGAAAAGACAAGATAATTGAGATTTTAAAGAAGGCAGTCTCACGTTCCAAAGCGGATCAGACGGAAATCCTTGTTATGGGAGGAAAATCTTACCTCACCGGATTTGCTAATAATTATATTCACAGAAACGTTGGGAATGAAGACTACACTATAAACATAAGACTTGCCTTTGGTAAAAGAATAGGTTCTGCAACTGTGCACGGTTTCTCCGAGGAGATAATTGAAAAAGCATTAAAGGATGCCGAACTTATTGCAGAAAATCAAAAAGAAAATCCCGATTTTGTTTCATTTGCAAAACCGTCGAAAGAGGTGCGACAATTCGACGAAAAGGCTTTATACTCGGAAAATACGGCAAATTGTGATGCGGAGTGCAGAGCAAAAATTGCAAAGGAAGTTGTTGATGCTTCCAAAAAACTTGGTTTGAATTCTTCCGGTACGGTAGAGACCGAAACAGACGAAATTGCCATTGTAAATTCTCTTGGCGTGGAAAAATATTGTGTAAGGACCGTGGCATCGATAAAAAATATTGCAATGGCAGCGGATTCGAGCGGATATTCCAAATCAACGGCTGTTGACATCACAAAAATAAATGTGGAAGAAATTATAAAGGAAAGTACGGATTTGGCATTAAGCGGGAGGGGCCCTATCTCTATTGAACCCGGTAAATATGAAGTTATTCTCACTCCGTATGCGGTTGCCGAATTTATATCACACATATTATACCTTTCTTTAAACGCAAGGGCGGTAAACGAGGGAAGCAGCTTTCTTATAGGAAATTTCGGTAAAAGGATTTTGGGAGACAATATAACGATGTATGACGATGGTCTGTCAGAAGAAACGATACCTTTGCCTTTCGATTTTGAAGGAGTGGATAAAAAACGAGTTGTATTTTTTGAAAACGGAGTGGCTAAAGATGTGGTTTACGATACTTTGACCGCGTATAAAGAAGGAAGAGAGTCCACGGGTCATTCTTTACCTCAGCCAAGTCCTTACAGTCCCTATCCTATGAATTTTGTAATAGAAGGCGGGAATTCTTCTCCGGAGGAAATGATATCGAACGTGAAGCGCGGGCTGTTCGTTCAAAGGTTTTGGTACACAAATCCGATGGACCCGAAAAATGCCGTGATTACCGGTATGACAAGAGACGGATTGTTTTTAATCGAAAACGGTAAAATTACAAAGCCTGTGATGAATATGCGTTTTACCGAGAGTGTGATTTCTGCACTAAACAACGTTATCGAATTAAGTAAAACAAAAAAGATTATTTACGATATGGCATCCGTGACGGTACCTTACCTCAGGGTAAAAGATTTCACTTTTACGGGTAAGACTGAATTTTAGGAGGTGAAAGAGAGTATGAAAAGGTATGGAATTTTGTGTGACGGAGGAGATGCGCCGGGAATTAACGCCGCAATTAGGGCGGTTGCAAGGGCTGCTTTTGAAGAGGATGACGAAGTTTTAGGGTTCCAGGACGGATTTTTCGGTCTTGTTGGTAACGACGTAAAAATTATTACCAAACATACCGTTTCCGGAATTCTTCCGCTTGGCGGCTCTATTTTGGGAATTTCTCGGTTTAACCCGTTGAAAGATCCGAAACACATTCAGGCCATTAAAGAGAATTTTAAGAAAAACGCTTTGACGCTTTTAATTCTCATAGGAGACAGAGACACGATAACCATTGCAAATAAACTTGCCGATGAAGGCATTCCATCGATCGTTATTCCGAAAACAATCGATAACGATATTTACGGAACGGACTACTCCATAGGATTTAATACGGCAGTTACGAAGATTGGTTCCGCTTTGGATGATCTGCATTCCACGGCTTCCGCACACCACAGGGTTATGGTTGTGGAGACCATGGGAAGGGAGACAGGCTGGCTTGCTCTGTTTGGAGGGCTTGCA
>Ga0256842_1002242_pt1 | contig 14185 bp, 15 predicted proteins | sample 4559240metaG_FD_185973 | JGI IMG/M metagenome (GOLD analysis project Ga0256842, IMG submission 185973) | Hydrothermal vent microbial communities from Guaymas Basin, Mexico - 4559-240 | ecosystem: Environmental > Aquatic > Marine > Hydrothermal vents | place: Mexico: Guaymas Basin | collected...
AAAAAAGAAAAAAGAATATTAATAGACATACTCAAATTAGAGAAAAAAGAAAAAAGAATATTAATAGACATACTCAAATTAGAGAAAAAAGAAAAAAGAATATTAATATATTTCAAATGATTCATTTAAGATTAATTAAAAGATTTAAAGCTAAATTAAAATATTACCAAGAAGATGGAACACTATGGCTTTATAATCTCTATAAAAATAATATAGATGGTGGTTTATTGGCTGATGAGATGGGTTTGGGTAAAACTATTCAAGTCATAGCATTTTTATTATTAGCAAAATCAAAAAAAAATTTAATTATTGCTCCTGCTTCATTGGTACATAATTGGAAAAATGAGATATTAAAATTTACAGATATTACAGAAGATAAAATTAGCTTAACTATTGAAGATAATAGTTTGATAACAATTTTATCTTATGAGTATGCAAGAAGCAAAATAGATATACTTCAAAAACAGAATTTTAATATATTAATAATGGACGAATCTCAAAAAATAAAAAACCATAAAACACAAATTTTTAATGCTATTATTCAAATCCAAAGAAACTTTACAATCATTATGACAGGTACACCTATTGAAAATAGTTTAAATGATTTATGGAATATGTTATTTACCATCAATCCTAGTCTTCATGAACTATATACAAGTAAAATTCAACCTTTATTACTAGATAAAGAAAACTATACCAAGGCTATAGAGCTTACTATTAGTATCTTGCACCCCATAATGATACAAAGAAAAAAGAAGCAAGTTTTAGACCTACCAAATAGAGATACACAAACACTACTTATAGAATTTACAAGACAAGAAAAAGATAAATACACTCAATTAGTAAATACTTTTACATCAGCCCTAAAAAGTGGATTATCTGGTAGAATTCAATCTATTGCATTAGAAGGACTATTAAGACTTAGACAATATTGTTCCATTCATTCCATAGTCCCACAATCTTTATTGATAATGCATAATTTAGTAGATAGTAAAATAGATGAAACTTTAAAGATTATAAAAGCTTCTATAAAATCAAATGAAAAAATTATAGTATTTTCTCAATTTACAAGTAGTTTGGATAAACTAGAAATACTTTTTAAAGAGTTAAACTATAGTTATCTTAGGCTAGATGGTTCTACCTCAAAAAATAATAGAAATAAATATGTAGAACAATTTCAAGATATAAATAGTGAATATACTATTTTTCTTATCTCATTAAAGGCAGGAGGAGTAGGACTAAATTTAACATCAGCTAGGACTGCCATACTCTTTGAGCCTTGGTGGAATCCAGCAGTTGAAGAACAAGCATTTGCAAGAATAGATAGAATAGGACAAAAACAAACGACCAAAATATATAGACTCATTTACAAAGATTCTATAGAAGAGAAGATAGATAATCTAATTCAACAAAAGCAAGGGATATTTGACAATATGTCAAGCTTTTTGATGAGTAGTAAAAATTTAGAGATGGAGGTTGTAAAAGATATTTTTAAAATATCTTAAAGATTATATGGAAGAGATAAAAAATAAGTTTTTAAGAGAGATAGATACCATTGAGAACAAAGAAGATTATCTTATTTTATTTAAGAATGAAGAAGGGTTTAAAAATGAGGAAATCACTGATTTTAATGAAAAATTAAAAGAATTTATTCAACGACAAGAAGGAAATAAAGAAATTGATTTAAGTTATGTTTACTTTCATGAGCATTATGATTTTGCAAATAAAGATTCATCGTTTAATAAAATATTAGAAGAATTAAAAATATTAAACCATTCAAAAAATGAAGAAAATAAAAATTGTGCAACTATAAATAAATCATTTAATTTTGGTAATGCAATTTTTTATAAAAGAGTAGAGTTTATTAGAACAGTTTTTGAAAAACAAATGAGTTTTGAGGGAGCAACTTTTGAAGGTGATATAAACTTTGAAAACTCTAAATTTATATTTGAAAATAAAACAGACAATGAAGTTGAAGTTAGTTTTGAGGGTGTAATTTGTAAAAAAGAAGCTATTTTTAACTCTGTAGAGTTTTTTCATAAAGTAAGCTTTTTTAGGGCAAGATTTTATGATTATACTAGTTTTAAAGATGTAACATTTCATGATGAAGTTGATTTTGAAAATACTGTATCAAAAGATATTTTCTTTTTTCATAATGTTAAATTAGGCAAAATTAGTTTTATTGGTTCTCATCTTGAAAATGCAAATTTTTTAAGATTAAAAGATAAAGATAAAAAAGTTTTACAAAAAGATAATTTTCAAAATAAAGATAGTATTAGATTGGTAAAAGCACAATATGAAAAAGAGAATAATACAACAGAAGTAAATTGGTCATTTCCACTTGAACAAGAATTTTATTTAGACTTATTAGGTAAAGAGAAATCATATTATCCAAGTAAAAATATAAATAAAATATCTCTTTTGATTCATAAATATGTATCAAATTATGGAACTGATTGGCTTAGAGTTTTAATAGTATTATTTGGTTTTGGATTTTTGTTAAGTTTTATTTATACATTCTTTCATATTCAATTTCCACAAGATATTAAATTTAATAATAAAGAGAAAGAAATACTTATTTTTGGAATTATTTTTTCCATAGTCATTTATTATTTTTACAATAAAAATCAAAAATTTTATAAACTATTATTATTTATATTTATAGTATATTATATTCAAGGAATGTTTATGTTTGATATTTTGCAAAATGTAACTAATAAAATTGCTACACTTATAAATCCACTAAATATATTTAAACCAAACAAAGAATATTTTAAAGATATTGCACTATATGGAATTTTTGTAAAAGCGATTATCTCTACCTTAGTATATCAATTCATAATATCATTTAGAAATAGCACAAGGAGAAAATAGCTAATGGAAATAAAGTTTTTAAACAATAAAATAGAAAATATTCAAGCTGATTTGGAGATTGTTTTATTAAAAAAACATAAACTTCTAAAGGCAAATGATAGATTTATTCAAAAAAATAAACTATATGTAAAAATAGCAGACTTTAAACACTACACTATTACAGAAACTTTAAGTAATACTATAAAATATATACATAAAACCAATAAATATAAAAGTATAAAGCTTTCGTTATATGGAATAAGTGATAAAAAGATACAAGCATTAATAGATGGATTGATTTTAGGTGGATATGATTTTACTAAATATCAAAGTAAAACTAAAAAGTTAAAATTAAAAGATATTTTTATTGCTAAAGAAAATTTTATAAATAGTGATAATTTTATAGATTATGAAGAAATAAAATTACTCATAAATAAGTGTATTATTGTTAATAATAATATAAATATTACTCGTGATATGATAAATTCTGTGGCAGAGGATACTACACCCATTAAGCTATCAAAATGGATAGAAAAAGAGTTAGAAGATAGTAATATAAAATGTATTGTTAAAGATGAAGATTATATCCAAAAAGAGCTTCCTGCTTTTTATGATATTTCAAAAGGTAGTGTCAATAACCCTAGATTAGTTCATCTAAAATATAATGAAAATAAGGGATATAAAAAAGTTGTATTGATTGGTAAAGGTGTTACTTTTGATACGGGGGGTATGAGTTTAAAGCCATCAAATTATATGTATGATATGCGACTTGATAAAGCAGGAGCAGTTACAATATTTGGAATTATAAAAACGATTAATGATTTAAAACTACCTATAGAAGTGCATAGTATATTAGGACTTAGTGAAAATATGATTTCTAATAACGCTTATAAACCAGGGGATGTAATAAAAACAAGAAAAGGGAAAACAATAGAGATAATGAATACAGATGCAGAAGGAAGAATACTTTTAGCTGATTTATTTGAATACTCACAAGATAAAATAAAAAAGATTGACTATATATTTGATTATGCAACTTTGACAGGAAGTGTGGTCGGTGCTATTGGACAATATTCGGCAGGATTAATTGGACATAATAATAAATTAAAAATTAAAATGATTAAAATATCAAAAAAGACAGATGAAGAGTATGTTGATTTACCTTTTAATAGATATTTTTTTGAAAATAGTTATCAATCAGCAATAGCAGATTTTTCAAATATACCAACTTCTTCAATTGGTGGAGGTACTATTATGGGAGGTGTTTTTATTGATAATTTTTTAGAAAAAAAGTATAAAAATAAATGGCTTCATATTGATATTGCAGGAGTATCATTTATAAAAAGTAGTTGGAAATACCATCAGTATGGTGCTACTGGTTTTGGGGTGAAAAGTAGTATGTATATGATAAAAAAACTAATAAGTAATTCATCTGTGTAAATATGAATTACTTATTTTTAGTTCTATTATAATATATTTTTTACTAATTACTCCCCAACTCTTCTTCTATATCTTCTATACTAGGCAAAGATGATTTAAACTCTTTTGGTAATATTTGAGTTAGTTGATATTCACTTACTCCCATAGGTTTATTTATATCTTTTAGTGAATACTCTACAATGGTATCATTTTTGGATTTACATATTAAGATACCTATTGTAGGATTATCTCTCTCTCCTCTAAGTTCTCCATCAACAGCAGATATATAAAAATTTAATTTACCTGCAAATTCAGGCTTGAAATCAACTACTTTTAGCTCTACAACTACATAACAATATAGCTTAATATGATAAAAGAGTAAATCTATTTTAAACTTTTCTCCTCCTACATCTAATTTATATTGCCTACCTACAAATGAAAATCCTTGACCTAACTCTAATAAAAACTTTGTCATATTTTCCATTAAAGCATCTTCAAGTTCTACCTCATTATATTTTTCTCTTAGAGTTAAAAAATCAAATTTATAGGGGTCTTTTAGTGTCTCAATAGCTAATTCTGAATGAATTTTAGGTAGTTTTTTTGTAAAGTTAGTTATAGCTTTACCCTCTCTTAGATGTAATTGATTATCTATTTGTGCTTTGAGTGTAGCTCTTGAATAACTATTTTCTATGGTTTTATTAATATAAAATATTGCTATATCTATATCTTTTATCTTTGTAATAATAGCGATATTATGCCCCCAAGGGATTTGAAATATACTATTTTCTAATTGGGCAACAGGTTGTTGGCTTTTTGAAAAGAATAGATACCACTGTCTCATATATTTGATATTACTTTTAGAAAAACCTTTAATATTTGGAAATTCTACTTTTAAATCTCTACTAATATTTGTGATAATATTATCACCCCAAGATGACTCTTTTTGTTTATTTACAATCATCTCTCCTATATCCCAATATAGTTTTAAAAGCTCTATATTTACTTTAATAGAAGCTTTTATTTGCGATGACTGAATTTTTTGTTTTATTGTTAATATAAACTCTTTATATTCTGATATTTTTATATTTGGCATTTTCTCCTCCTACTCCCAAATCACACTAACCCCATACTCCTCATCAACTATTATCTCTTTGGTATAATATATCTTTTTTCCATACTTCTTGCTAATAAGCTCCACTTCAATAGAACCATCTCTAAGTAGCTCTCTAATCTCTTGATATGAGAGCCATTTGCCATATCTTGATAGGGCATTTTGCCATATTCTAAAGCCACAAGAGGCTTTGGGGCTAAGTTCAAATAGTTCATTATCTTCACTTATCCAATGAGCATTTGAACAGGCATATAGTTTTACTTTTTTGCCTCTTGCTACTTTATCTCTTACCTCTATCTCTCCATTATCACAATATGGACACTTGCCTAAAATCATAATATTATGAATATACCTCTAGTGAATCATAATATACAACTGTTGGTTCAGAGTAGTTTGGTACATCATCATAACTAAATATACTATAATATTTATTTTTATCAAATGAGCCATAGTTATCATAAGTATATGTATCTCTACCACCATAAATTTTAACTCCATCAGAGAAATTTTTGGGTGGGTGGAAGCTATTTCTTACTACATAGTAGCCTTTTAGATTATCATCTTCTAGGCTATCCCAAGATAATTTAATCATTCCATTTACTCTTGAAATTTTTATATTTTCTACTTGTGATAGTGGTTCTCTTCTACGATTAATATACTTCATTTTTAATCTTACCTCATCATCCCAATTTAAGATTCTATCTTTTATCTTGCTATTTGGTGAAGTAGCTTTTATTACAAGTTGTAGTTTATTTGATTGTTGATGAATTTGGCTTAGTTTCTCTTTTGAGAGTGTATCAAATATAAAATAGTTATAATCTTTTGAGTTTAGAGTATCTTCTGCTACCTCATATCCAATATACTCAATTTTTTCTCTATTAATTATATCATCATAGGAGTTTACCTCATCTACTTCAATAAGTTCTACATAATATCTTGTGTTTTTACTCTTTTTAAATTTGTTTTTATTTTTTAATTTTAATATAGCATGTGTAATAATATTAGAGTTATAATCAGGCATACTATCTAAATCAAACTCCATATATCCATATACTCTATCCCCATTTTTATCAAATCCACTTTTTAATGTAGGTGCTATTCCATCTTTTGAGATATTTAATACTTTTGTAGGAGTCAAAGTCATCTCTATATCGCTAATACTATATTTAATATCTAGCATAGGACGATAATGAATACCTCCACCAAACTTACCATAACCTATATCAAATTGCATTAGTTGAGAATCTTCACCATCAGGAAGATACTTTGGCCCATCTAACCTAAAATGAACTTTGCTTTTATCTATCTCTTTTTGAAGTGCTTCACACTCATAGCTAGAGAAGTTCCAAAAATTCCAAATACCTTGTGTTAGATTTTGTGATTTAATAGCATCACCCACAGTTGCCGTAGTAGAAGCACCTTCTATATCATCAAAATCTGTAATCTCTACAAAGCTATTAGTATCTAAAATAGAGATATTCCACTCTCCAAATCTCTCAATCTTAGCACCTACTCTATTCATTGGATATAGATATAGTTTTGCTGATTTAATTGAAGCATTATCAGGAATTGTATCAAGATTAAAAGATATTACACTATTACAAACCCCTCTACTCTTGCTAATCCCTGCAAAAAGCGAATTATCTCCAAAGTGAGAACGGTTTTGTTCTTTTGTATTCTCTCCTAAGTATCCAGTACCATTTTTAGAAGCAAATATAATTTTAGAAAACTCATCATCTTCTAATATAGTCCTTACTCTTAGAGTTGGTGCAAATGATGATTTAAGCTTACTCTTTTTATTTATAGCTCGGATATTATAAAAGTAGTTTGTAGAACTCTCTAAATTGCTATCGCTAAACTCTCTTTTACCTACAATAGCTATTCTAGTCCTACCATTACAAGCATCTTTATCTTGTGTACTTCTATAAATTTCAAAGTATATATCATCTCTATGCTCATAATCCCATTTAAGCTCAATAGATGATGAATCAGTTGATTTTATCTCAAAGTTTTTGACTCTTGTTGGTGCTTGTGTAGAGTAGTTTATCACCTCGCTAAATGCCCCAATAAGAGCAGGAATATTCTCTTGAATTGATGAACTCATACTCTTCATATAATCAGGGATATTTTTTGTCCCCACCTCTACAACAGTAGCAATTATCCCCTTAGAATAATAATACTCTCTACCACTACCACTAATTAGTTTTGCAGGTGGCTTACCTCTATGAATACCATATTTTCGCCCAGTAATCTTTTCTATCTCATCATTCATATTAGCACATAATACATTCATATCCGTACCATTAAGCTCTGCTTCGTGTTTGAATTTATGAGCAGGAAAAAATACATTTCCTTGTGAGTGATAATCAAAAGAGATTGTAATATTAGGATGAGTATCTACAAAACCCTTAATAGCCTTAGTTTCAGCCTCACTAAATGGAAACTCTCCACCATATACATTAGAACTTTTATTAGACTCTTTATGAAACCCTATTGAGAAGTTTCTATTTAAATCTACCCCAATACTACCATCAGAGTTTGGTCTTCTATTTTTTCTCCAAAATGAGAAATGTTTACGAGAATACTCATACCCATCAGGATTAAGACAAGGTACTATATACATAGTAGAGTTCTCTAAACTTCTCTCTAATAATGGGTCAATATCTCTATTTTGAGCAACAAACTCTATAAATTCTAATCCCAATTCATTACCAATCCACTCTCTAGCATGAATACTACCTGTATAAAGCATAGCAGGTTTGCTATCAGCACTCTCTACATCTTGTGAAATCTTAACCAATATTATATCTCTATTTTCATAGGTAGTCCCTATCTTAATTACATCTATTAAATCTGGATACTGCTTTTGCATATCATATATAAATTCTAAACTCTCTTGATATGATTTATACTGTTTTTTCATTAATGAAATAATTCCTTTTTTTTTATGACATTATACCATATATGAAAAATGATTAAACTTTTAGTATGAGATTATATTTATATCTTTAATTTAAAGCTATTTAATATATAGCCATTTTTGTAAGTATCTCAAAAATACTCATCTTAGAAGAGTCTAATATTTTATTATCTATCTCTATTGTAAATTCTAATTTATATTTCTCACACTCTAATATCCATAAAGTAAGTTGAGATAGCTTATCTTCTTCTTCTCCCTCAATATCTTTGAATTTAAAGTGCAAAATATCATCTTCTGCTTTATATAAAAACTCTTTGGACATTAACTTATCTGATTTTACAAATGATGCCCAGTGTATTAGAGATAGAGATTCTCCCTCTCTAAATCTCTTGAATAAAATCTAATATATCATCTGAAATAAATATTTTATTATATACAACCTCTTCAAAAGGATTTTTGGTAGCAATTACAAAAAAGTTTGTAGGTAGGGCTAATGCTTTGCTATCTATGGTTACAAATCTCTCTTCCATAGCTTCTAATAAGGCACTTTGAGTTTTGGAAGATGCTCTATTTATCTCATCTGCTAATAAAAAGCTAGAGAATATTGCTCTTTTTTGAATATAAAAGAGGCATCTTTGGTATCATAATAATTTACTCCTAATATATCAGAAGGTAACATATCGCTAGTAAATTGTATTCTTGCATAATCAAGCCCTAATATATGGCTAATAGTCTTAGCAAGTGTAGTCTTACCTATCTTCTATCAAGATATGTCCACCTGCAAAAAATGTAGCAATAGAGAGTTTGACTTGTAACTCTTTATCTACAATTATTCTATTTGCATCTGTTGTTATTTTTTGTATTAATTTTAGACTATCTTGCATAAGTTATCTCCTTGAAACTCTCTATCTCTTATAGGTTTAGGATTATTTACCTCTATTTTATGAGGCATATTTACCCACTCAATATTATCTAACATTTGTAATGAAGCTATTGTAGAGGTTCTAGTTTTGGGTGCTTTATTATATAAAAATATATTAAATCCATTATTATATAGTGCTATTCTTGTGCTACTAGCTGTAGAGTAGGTGGTGAGTACTCCATCATCTGCTATAATATCTTTAATATCTCTAAAGTGTTCAAATGTCCAAAGTAGAGGATTGTTTTGTGGGCTAAAAGCATCTTGATAAATAATATCAAATTTTATATTAAGCTTTGGAATAGATACTCTTGCATCTCCAACTAATATTTTAATCTTAATATTATTATCAATATATTCATAATTTTGACTAAGTAAATTTATAATATTTTTAAGATTATCAAACTCTTTTGGATAGTTAAAACTACTAAGTGATTGAATAAGGTTTATATCAAATTCAGGGGAGTATATCTCTAAATTTATATTAAGTTTTTCTTTTTGAATATAATATATTGTAGCTAAGGTATTATACCCCAACCCAAAACAAATATCTAATATTTTAAGGCTCTTTTTATCAGATTGATAATATATAGATGGGATTACATATTTATTTAGAGACTCCACCAAAGCACCATCTTTGGTAGAGTGATAATGTTCATTAAACCTATATGAAAATAGTGTATCACTACCATCAAGGGTAGTTACTTTTTTATATTCCAACTTCATCTAACTCTTTGAATTTAAATGCCTCTATAATATCTTCTACGCTTTTCTCTTCTCTTACTACTAGAACCATACTGCCCTCATTCATAAACTCCATATAATTCTCAAACTTATTAGCCAAAACTACAAAATCCAAAAACGGAGCATCAATATCAGCTTTTGTATTATAAAATTTTGTAGATTGGATTGAACCATTATCAAAATCTACAACAGCCCATGAAGTAGCCATAAGTTCTGATATTATCTCTTTGTTATCATCTAATGGAATGGCTATTAACATTTTGTACTACCTATTAGAGATTTGTTTAGTTTAAGTTTTTTATTACTCATTTTACCGATACCTCTATCTAATACTTGTTGTGCTATCTTTTGAGCCTGTTTTAAAGAGTGCATTTTGCAAGTCCCACATTGATAAATATTAAGTTCTGGAATATCATCTTTACTCTCTAGTTTAACTACATCTTCCATTGATTTTTTCCAAGCAGATGCTACTCTTTTTCTAGTAGGAGTACCTAAAAGAGACATATAAAACCCAGTTCTACAACCCATAGGAGATATATCAATAATCTCAACACTCTTAGTATTTAAATGCTCTCTCATAAATCCTGCAAAAAGGTGTTCTAGCGTATGGATACCTTTTGGAGATAAAATCTCTTTATTAGGTAGTACAAATCTTAAATCAAATACTCTAATATCATCTCCACTTGGAGTACTCATATTTTTAGCAACTCTAACAGCAGGCGCTTTCATCTCTGTATGGTCAACCATAAAACTATCTAATAGTGGCATAATCTATCCTTGTTTAATTTTTAAAAATTATATCTTAATATCTGTTAATATATCCTCTATTATCTCACTCTTGATAAATAATAGATTTTTAAATATCATTTTAAGGTCATCTATTCTCATACTATCAAAACGAGTAGAGACAAAATATTCATATCTATTAAGTCCTAGTTTTTTTAATATCACAAAATGCCATATTGCACCTACAATATATGCACCTTTTATTTCACTCTTTTTATTTAATTCTACACCACTTATTAACTCTGCTAATAGTTGTGGTCGTGGATTACTATACTCTTCATTTCTTTTAAACTCTTGGATAAAAAAGTAAGGTTTTTGGCTTTTTAATAATCCTTTTGATACTACAAAATCAGTTGTACCTTTGAATATAAAATTATTAGCTTCATATTGAAGAGGAAGTTCATAAAAATCTCTAAACTCATTTTCAAAAGATTTAAACTCCACTCTATTTAAAACAGGAATAATTACATTAACTTTTAAATCCTCTTCATTATAATCATCAATTAATATCTCATTATCTCTAATGATTTTTTGAAATATTCTCTCATCTTCTTGAGTATATTTACCGTGATATCCAAACCATTTATCAAAAATTTTACTATCTAATTTTTTTTGAATATCTACAATCTTATCCAAATCAATATCTCTAATTCTACTATATTGATAAATAGGCTTACTACTCTCTTTGGAATTTAAATTTTTTATCTCCTCTTGAAGTTCTAATATCTGTTTTAATAGCTTCTCTTCTAACTCTCTATTCATCTCTAAAACCTTAAATACCAAAAAAGCTTTTTATAAATGCTCTCTCTTTACTATTTTTAATATCAATCTTAGCAGTTGTATTATCATCTTTTTTGATATTTAAAGTAGAGTTGTTTTCAATGCTTATATGAGTTTTAGCCCAAGTTTTTTCAAGTTCGTCCATACGAAGTAGCACATCAGAGGCATTTGGTTTCTCTTTTGTATTATTTCTTGTATCTACTATTGTTAATCCACCTAATCTTTTTTCAAACTTATATGGACTATATTTTTTGAACTCTTGATAAATTCTATCCTCTTTTGGTGCTGGGATAGCTCTTTTTAATGCCAAAATACCCATTATCAAAAATCCAGCTAATAGACCAAAAATCAATACTCTTTTTACTAAACTAACCTCTTTATTTTCTTCCATTACTACTCCAATTCTCTATATATTTTTTAGCTTTAATATCCAACATTTTCATTCTCTCTTTGCCTTTTGGAAATTTCTTTCTAAGCTGTTTCATCTCATCTAAAAACTCACTAATCCCATCAGGAATTAAATTTTGTAGATAAATCCTAAGATGTTTTGCTATCGCAGGAGATGCCCCTGATGTAGATATAGCAATAGTCAAATCATCTTTTTTGACATAAGATGGAAATATAAAATCACAATAATCTACACTATCTACACTATTACATAGACAATTATACTCCTTTGATTCATCAAAAATCTCTTTTTGAAGAGGTATATTATCCACAGCTACTACAACAATAGCAAACTTGGATATATCCCCTTTTTGATACTCTCTATTTTCAGATGTTAGAGAGTATTTATCTATTAAAGTTTTCATATCATTAGATATTTGAGGAGATATAATATATATATCTTTTGTAAAATCTAATAGATGAGTAAGTTTTTCATAAGCGATATAACCACCACCTACAATCAATATTTTTTTGTCATCAAGTTTTAAAAATGCTGGAAAATAGCTCATTAATTCTCTTTTTAAAAGTATAATATCATAAGTTTTATGATTATAACTTAATCTATATCAAAGCAAAACATTAATAAATATTAGATAAAATCAAAAGAAAAAATTATTAGGTAAAAAATGAATATAAATTTAGAAAATAAAAAAGTATTATTAGGTGTAACAGGAAGTATATCAATATATAAAGCTTGTGAAGTGGCAAGACTATTTATAAAAGCAGGTGCTAAGGTTCAAGTCATTATGAGTAAAGATGCCAAAAAGTTTATATCACCTTTGACATTTGAAGCCCTTACAAGGACAAAAGTATTATGTGATGATAGTGAAGATTGGAGCAGTGAGCATAATCATATTGGAGTAGCAAAAAGTGGAGATATATTTATAATCGCTCCTGCTACGGCAAATACAATTAATAAACTTAGCAAAGGAGTAGCTGATAATATCTTATTACAAGTTGCACTTGCTTTTAGTGGTAAATTTCTAATTGCTCCATCTGCTAATACTCAAATGCTTAATAACCACTTTACAAATGGTGCATTAAAAATGCTAAAAGTAAATGATTGTAGAGTGATAGAGCCTCAAAATAAACTATTAGCTTGTGGAGATGAGGGAAATGGAGCATTAGCCAAACCATTAGAGATATTTTATCAAGGGGCAAAGGCTCTATTAGAAGAGGAGTTTTGGATAGATAGAAAAGTAGTAGTTACAGGAGGAGGCACAAGAGAAAAAATTGATGAGGTGAGATATATTTCAAACTTTTCAAGTGGCAAGATGGCTGATAGTATAGCTACGGCTCTATATCTAAAAGGTGCTGATGTATGTTATATTAGAACCAAATATAATCAACTACCAAATGAGATATATACTATTGATATTGATAGTGTTGATGAGATGTTAGACTATACAGTTGATGCAATTAGAGTGGCAAAAAAGGGTAAAATGAGTAAAACAAGTATGAATAGTGTAGATGCCCCTCATCTAATACAAAAAAAGCCATATCTATTTATGGTTTCAGCCGTATCAGACTTTACTCCTAAATATCCACAAAATAGCAAACTTAAAAAATCATCTATTGGAGATAGTTGGAGTATAGAACTTAAATCTACAACAGATATATTATCAAATATAGATAAAAATGGATTAATTACTATTGGATTTAAAGCAGAGATGGATAGAGATAGTGGATTTGATAATGCTAAAAATATGCTAAAATCTAAAGATATAGATGGAGTTTGCTATAATCTATTAAATAGTAGTGAGAGTTTTGGAAGTGATGATAATGCTATTGAGTTTATTACTCAAAATAATAGTATTAATTTAGGTAAAAAAAGCAAGATGGAGTTAGCATTTGATATTTTAAATAAGAGCTTAGAGATTGAAACACCATTATAAGCATAAAGTATAAATGGGGTAAAAGAGTTTATTATTAAGAGATTTTTTAGACTATATCCACTATTTTGGTTATCTGTATCATTTGATAAAGTAGTTGCAAATCTTACAATATTGCCATTTATGATAATCCTAATATCTCTATTAATATTTTTAATAAAGAGATAAGAGTTAAATTACTTTTTATAATTTTGACAATATCTATAATACCCCAAGGAAAACAAACAACTAAAAAATAACTCTAATCTAAAAAAGAGTAAAATTAGATAAGAAATGAAAAAAGGGGTATAAGATGAGTCGTAAAAAAACAGTAT
>Ga0256842_1002243_pt1 | contig 14183 bp, 11 predicted proteins | sample 4559240metaG_FD_185973 | JGI IMG/M metagenome (GOLD analysis project Ga0256842, IMG submission 185973) | Hydrothermal vent microbial communities from Guaymas Basin, Mexico - 4559-240 | ecosystem: Environmental > Aquatic > Marine > Hydrothermal vents | place: Mexico: Guaymas Basin | collected...
CAAAAGAAAAAACTTAAAATCGACCTCAAAAGAGAACAACCTGAAAGCATTCATAACAAAGTACAATTTTTCTTCTCTTTCTAAATATCATTTTCAGGTCTGTCCCCATTCCTAAACATTGCTAAATGCATTCTGAAGGTTTATAGAATAAAAAAAGGGAATAATCTTAATTGTTAGTTTCTGCTAATAGATTTCATCTTTGCAAAAATTTAATTTTTTCTTATTTGCCAACCCTAAATACCACCTTAAGGCTTATAGAAAGAAAAAATTTTTCCTTTAGTCAGTTGATTTTCCCCAAAAAATTGTTGACTCTGCCAGAATTTAATATGTTTTCTAATTTGCTTCCCCTAAAAATCTACTTAAGAGCTTATAGAGAGAAAAGAGATTTTATTTTAATCATTGGTCTTTGCCAGAGTATTTTATTCCTGCAAGAATTGATTTATTAACTTATTTGCCATCCCAAAAGCCATCTAAAGATTTCTGAAAAAAATAGTACCAGACAGAAAATCTTTCTCTTTCTTATCTATAAACCCATGGCAGGGATTGTGGGGGTAAATTCAGCCTGACACCTTTTTAATGACACTTTTTTAAAAGGTTCCTTACTTACCTGTCTTACTTACCTGCCTGACAGTTAAAATTTATTCTCAATCAGGTCTGTCCCCAACTCTAATTCCTACATAGGACTGTCTCCATTACATCCATTACAATTCCATCCACATTGCCCTAAGTCAACATTACCATAATTTCAATAGTGATTTTAATAATTTAAAATTAAAAAAAACTAAAATAAAGATTTCTTCCCTTTATAATTAAATAAAACCCATATGAAAAAAGGCCCCCCAAGAAGAGAAGTAATAACTCCTATCGGTATTTCAGCAGGATATATAATTGTTCTTGCAAAGGAATCACATAACATCAAAAAACTTCCCCCACCCAAAAGATACCATAAAAAATTATCTTTAAAATTTCCATCTGTAAGAAGATTTACCAGATGGGGAATAATCAATCCAACAAAACCTATAGGGCCACAAACAGATACCATTATCCCTATTAAAAGGGAGGTTATAAAAAAAACCATCATCCTGAGTTTTTTAACATCTATTCCCCTATTTGTAGCAAGTTCATCTCCAAGTGACAAAATGAAAATATGGTGTCTAAATAGATAGAGGAAAAAAAATACAGGAAAGGATATCATAGAAAGTGCCAAAACATCTTTATAACCAATAGTTGAGAGGGACCCCATAAGCCACCTTAAAATTTGAAACCCCTGTGTAAAATCACTAACATACTCCAGAAAAAGCACCAATGAAGAAAAGAAAAAGCTGACTGCAACGCCACACAATAGTATAACAAAGGGTGAAAATGACCGCTTTAAATGGACAATAAAATATATAAATAGAAGTGTCAAAATTGCCCCACAAAAACTAAGTATGGTAATTCCAGAAAATATTGAGAGAAACACATCGTTAAAAAATATTATTCCAACAACTGCTCCAAAGGATGCTCCCTGTGCAATTCCAAGGGTAAAGGGAGTTGCAAGAGGATTTCTAAATATAACCTGATAAACCGCTCCCACAAGGGTGAGACCTGCCCCAACCAAAAATGCAAGAATTGTCCTGGGGATTCTTATATACAAAAAAATTTCACTTTCCACATTAAAGGAAAATCTTCCATGAGAAAGATATAGAGATAAAATAATTGAGAGCAAAAAGAAAAAAAATAGGTGTAATCTTTTAATTTTCATTTTTAAATCTCAAAGTTATAAAAAAACCTGTCATTCTTGACAACTTTAAAAAATTTCACATCAAAAATATCTTCAAGGTGGGTTTTTAATTCTCCATCCTTTTTAAAGTTCTTTATATAAAAAACCATTTTCCCATCTTTTAAACCGAGCACTCTTCCCTTCAAAAAGGAAAATACATTCAGATCATGGGATACAACAATCAATGTCTTTCCACTTTCCCTTAAATTATTTATTAATTTATAAACTTCAGATTGAGACGAGGGATCAAGAAAAGTAACAGGTTCATCGAGTAAAATTACTTCTGTTCCCTGAATTATGGAAGATGCTATCATAACTCGCTGAAGTTCTCCACCACTTAAGGTATCCATTTTTCTTCCCAAAAATCTGTCGATTCCAAGCTCTTCAGAAACGCTTTTTACCTTTTCAATATCATCTTTCGAAAAATCCTTTAAAAACCCTTTATGGGGGAAACGGGAAGTTATTAAAAAATCGAAAACCTTAATTCCAAAATGGAATGAGTATATCTGTGGAATAAAGGAAATCTTCCTTGAAAGTTCAATGGGAGAATAGGTCTTTATATCTTTTCTGTCAATTAAAACCTTTCCTAAAAAACTGTTATAAAACCCAGATATTATTCTCAATAGCGTTGATTTGCCTGCTCCATTTGGGCCAACGATAATGAGGGTTTCCCCCTTAGGTAGGGAAAATGTAATAGAGTCAAGTATTATCTTTTTGTCAATTTTAAATGAAACTTTTCTAAATTCAATCATTATTTAAATAGGCCTTAAGTTTTTTTACTGCATCCAGAAATCTCATTCCGGGAACAACAAAAGAAGTATCCTCTATAAAAAATATTCTACCATTTTTAACCGCATTTATTTCAGAAAGAGCCATCCAATCTCTTTTCATTCTTTCGAGGGTTTTGTTTTTAAAATTTTTATCTGGAATCAATTCAAAAATAACATCGGGATTCATGGATAAAATTCCCTCCACACCCACTTGAGGATATTTTAACTTTCCATTATAGCAATTTTTACCACCTGCAAGTTGAATAATTTCATCCAGGAAAGTACCTTTCCCTGCAATATAAACATTTCGAACTTTTCCCTCACTTCTTCCAACCACCACAAGTATTTTTTTTCTCTTCTTAAGGGATTTATTCTCTTTTTTCAACCTATTAACTTCATCTACAAAATGTTTAAAAATTTCCCTGGCTTTTTCCCTTTTCCCCGTTATATCACCAATTTTTTTTATGCTATCTAAAATATCGGAAATGGTATAGTCTCTAAAAACATAATATTTTATTCCAAAATTTTTCAGTTTCTCACCTATCCACTTTTCTTCAGGTACAAGAAAAGCAACATTACATCCAGAAGAAATAATTGCTTCAAAATTGGGATTTAAAAGCCCTCCCACATGGAGTTTTTTTTCACATTCTGGAGGATACTCACAAAAATCTGAAACACCCACAATTAAATCCCCACAACCAAGAGCAAAGGTTATTTCACACAAATTTGGTGCCAGGCAGACAATTTTTAGCTGCCTGGCACTATTTATATCATTTCCACAAATAAAAATAGATATAAGAAAAAAAATAAATATTGGGAAAAATCTTTTCACTTTAGAAAAAACCTCTATCTCATTTTAAATTGAGCCTGAGCCCCAACTCAAAATAGGTATCATCTGTGCCATACCCATAGACCTCTTCATAATCCTCATCCAGAATATTGTTTATCCTGCCAAAAATATCTACACCACTTCTTGGAGTATAATTAAATACAAAATTTAAGAGGGTATAGTCATCAAGTTTAATCCTTTCTGCAGGATAAACGTCATAATTCATATCCCACCTGTTTCCCTTGTAAAATATATTTACAGTAGATTTGAAATTCTTTACAGGTCTAAAGTTAAAATTTAAATTCAATGTATGGTGAGGGCGTCTCAGAAGCTCTTCACCCGTTATTTCATTTTCCGTATCCAGATAGGTATATGAACCATCAACAGAAAAATATTTACATACATCAAAAATCCCTGAAAACTCAGCACCTTTTGTATTTGCCTTACCAATATTTACATACCCACTTCCAAATGAAAAATCAATGAGATCTGTAAATTTATTATAAAAAAGGGTAAAACTCAGATCAAGTCTATTTTTGAAAAATTTCTGTTCAAATCCCCCATCCAGGGACCAACTATTTTCCGGCTTTAGAGCTGGATTTCCTACTGGTCCAAAGGAAGTCTCAGGTGCATATAGTTGATATAGTGAAGGAGCCTTAAATCCTGTACCGAAACTCATCTTTAATCTCGTATTTGTGGAATTAATCACATAAACTGGAGAAATTTTGATGTTTACATCATTTCCAAATTCACTGTGATGGTCAAGTCTCACTCCTCCCACCACATAAAAATTCTCTATGGGAGATAGCAGATCTTCAATATAAAATGAGTTCATCGTAGTAGAGGCCTTAGGAAAGGGTGAGTACATAGAATAATAGGGAGAAGAATACTCATAAAAGGAATACCCTCCCTCTCTTTTATACTCATAGCCTGCTGTCAATAAATTGTTTTCATTTATTGAGAAAATTGTCTTCCACTCACCCTTTTTCATATCTCCATAATATCTGCTGAAAGAAGAAAAAGAATTATCCATATCTTCCGGATTTTTATAATTTCTTCTATTTTCATAATAGGAAAAAAGGGCGTGGTGAGTTATTTTCCCACTCATCTGAGAAATATCTATTCCAACCTTTCCCATAAAAAAACTTAAATACCCTCTGTAATTGGGATCGTCCCCAAAGCCACCACCATGGTTGTCAAGTTCACTCCTGCTGTCTATATCGTAAAAAAAGGCATTTAAAGAAAAATTATCATTTAATTTTAATACAAAATTTCCCGTTCCCGTCACATTTCTATATCCATCTCTTTCACTATTACCAAATCTTTCATCCGCCTGAGAAAAGCCATCTGTATCTATCCTATCAAGGGAAAGAGAATAACTTAAAATTTTCCCAAGTTTTCCCCTTGTGGAGATAGAGAAATCATAGGTGTTGTTTGACCCATAGAAGGAAGAAAGAGAAGCAACCCTTTTTTCTTTCCCATTTTTCAAAATTATATTTATCACACCACCAAGGGCATCAGATCCCCACACGGTACTCTGAGGGCCCCTAATTATCTCAATTCTATCTATATTGTCTGTTAAAAGATCCCTGAAATTAAATCCTCTTGAAGGTCCCATGGGATCATTAACTTCAATGCCATTAATAAGCACTAGTGTACCACTCGACTCTGTTCCTCTTATCATCACAGAAGATACTCCTGAAGAAGATCCCATCTTGGTGAGAGTGATTCCTGGAACTCCTCTTAGTGCATCTTCAACCGTTCTGTAGTTTTTTTCCCTAATTTCATCAGATGTTATGACAGTTATGGAACTTCCTATCTTTTTTTCATCCACATCCGATTTAGTTGCAGTTACAACTACCTTTTCACCCTTTAAAGTTATCCTCTTTTTTTTACCTTTAGATGCAAAGGATAAAAAAGTGAAACAAAGGATAATGATAATCAAAAAAAACAAAAATTTACGCATAAATCCTCCTTAAAAAAGTTTAAAGAGGATTCCTGGAGTTTTTTTAAAGGGAGGAACTTAAAAAAGGACCTCACTTTCTTCCTGGCTCCGAGGAATCCAGTGAATAAATTTATACAGGCAGGTCTTCTGACTTACGGATCTTCCTACTTGCTACCCCTTCCCATCTCCACTAAAGGAGACAGTGGATTTAGTAGCTTTCGTCCCCGATCACAGCGGCGGCCCCGTGATGGAATTTCACCATCTTCCCTTTTAAGCCACAGAGGGCACCTGTATAACACAATATGAGAAATAACAACTACTCTTTTTCCTTAGATTTTTTTTCCGCTTTTTTTAAAGCCTTCATCTTTTTAACTTTTTTCGGATTAGGCCGAGAATTACCAAAACTTCCTTTGAAAATTTTCCCTCTTTTTGTTCTCTTATCTCCTTTTCCCATAAACTTATTTCCCTTTCATTAAAATTAAATGACAAATATATTAAAAGAAAAAATTTTTGTCAAGGACAATAAAGGCCATCCAGATCCGTGACTATCCTATAAAAAGCCCTGTAAGTATGTTGAAATAGAGAAATTAAAAAAATTCCTCTTAACCTAAGAGGTAAAAACACACTCATATAGCGAAAACAATGGTAAAACAAAAAAGAATTTGAATTCAGTGTCAGGCAAAAGTTTTGTTTTAGAATTTTGTTTAAAATTTAAAATGGTGTCAGGAAGAGAAAGCATCAGGTACAACTTGAATTTGAATAAAAAAGAATAAAAGGTGTCAAGCATTCTAACAAGTATATGGAGGAAATTCAGAAAAGGCAAATAAAAGAAAAGTTAAAAACCAGCAAGGAGTTAAAATTTTTCCGGAAAAATTAATGATTTAAGCAAAATTTTTTTCTCCTATAAACATTCTGAAAGGCTTTTTAAGGTAGACAAATAAAGAACAAACTAATTAACAATTTTTTGGCAAAAATCAGTGATTAAAGAAAAATTCTCTTCATCTTCTATCTTCTATAAACTTTTAATATGGCTTTTAGGGCAGGCAAGTAAGAAAAGAAACTCAAATCTGGTAAATATAAGATCTTTTAGCAGAAATCAATGATTAAGCAAAATTCTTTTTTATCCTATAGACATCTAAGGGTTTTTAGAGTGGGCAAATGAAAAAATGGTGTCAGGAAAGAAATAAAATAAAAATGAAAAATTGGAATTGGAAAAATGGAAAGGTGTCAGGCAAGATCTGATCTGTGATTTAATATTTGGAAAAAAGTGCCAGGCAGAAAATAAAAAGTAAAATAAAAGAACAAAGGATTAAAGTAAACTTTTTGGGATAAACATAGATTTGTAAGACAAACTGCACAAATTATAGAGTTCCCCAAAATTCCCATGTTATTATTTCTCCTGCTACCTGAAAATTTTTGATGTACCTAAATTTCTGGCGTTAACATGTGGAATAAGAGATACTGATATATTAAATTTTAAATAAATAAAATGTCTTACAATTTATCACCTTGCCCTCACAAAGACCAATTATGAATTTCAGTAAACATAACAAAGGGAAGAATTTCCACAAAAAGTTTATAAATAATCATTTTTTTCATAAAATTTGGAACCAATAAGAGAAAAAACTCGTATAAGTTTTATAATTACATTTCAGGAAAACATCATGTTTATTTTAAGAATACTATACTTTTTACTTATAGGTTGGTGGTTATCTCTAATTTTAGGTTTTTTTGCATATCTCTGCTGTCTTACAATCGTGGGCATACCAATTGGAACATATATCTTTAACAGATACCCAAAAATACTGACCTTAAAACCCACAAAAAACTATATTGTAGAAGGAAAAGATGTGGAAATAAATTTTTTCCTGAGAGCCATATACTTTTTCCTGGTGGGATGGTGGCTCGGACTTCTTGCCCTTAAAGTAGGCTGGATTTTATGCATAACAATAATAGGAATGCCATTGGGAGTATTTATTTTAAATAGAATTCCATTTTTAATGACTTTGAAATTAAATTTTTAAATTTATCCACAGAAGGTAAACTAACTTAAAGATAAAGTAAAAAGTTATAAGAATGGCAGTAAAATTCATAAATTTATTTCCCCTAACAAATCCATAAGAAGAGTAGTTTTTAACTATTTCAGACACCTCCCTTTTTTGAAAAATAATCTCATAAAAGAGTTTTAAATATATTAAAAGAGATATTGTCAAATACACAAAAAGAGCAATTAAACCATCCCTCTTCAAGAAATCTATTCCAAATAGATATACTATAAAAATAAAAAATTCCGCTGTAACATTTGCCTTTCCCCAAAAATTGGGGGTTATTGGAATTTTTCTTTTATTTAATATTAACAGTCCCCCAAGTGCAACGGTAACTTCTCTAAAAATCGTATACCAAAAGGCCCATGCGGGGAAATTTCTATAGTAAAATATGAGAAAAATTAAAAAAAAGAGGGCAACCTTATCGCAAAAGGGATCCAGAAACTTCCCTACATCAGATACCTTCCCCAATTTCCTCGCCAAAAATCCATCTAAAAAATCTGATACTCCCATTAAAATTGCAAGAAATATCAAAACATTTAAATTAAAGTTTTTTATGTAGTAGTAAAAAAATGGGATTAAAACTATTCTTAAAAGAGAGATCAAATTTGGTAGATTAAAAAATTCTTCCTTTTTCTGCATCACTCTATCAAGCCACTTTTTAACATTTCATTTATAACATATAACACCACATGATATGCCCTATCACAACCATCGAGAATATCCTTAAAGGAAAAATTTTCTTCAATCATTATCCAGATCTGTGTGGCACAATCTATAGTTCCAGTATCCTTCCAAATGAGGTTTTTAGAAGTTTTCCTAAATTTTTTATTTTTTCCTCCGATTTTTTCTAAAGTCTCTTTTAACTTTTCGCCAAATTCATCTTTGATCTTCATAGAGTTCATTAATAAAGTATTTAAATCCTTTGCCATCTTAGGAACAAGAATTCTCTTTTCTTCCTTTTCAGTAAACCTAAATTCTGTAAATTTCTCAAGATCCAGAAATACCTGATAAAAACCTTCTTCAGGTTCTAAATTTTTATAGAAAACATTTATCACATTTCCATCAAAAAAAATTATTTCAGCATCAAATCCTTCGGGATTTTCAAGGCGCAAAATTCCCGTTTCCTTAGAAGTAAAAATAGTCTGTAAAATTGTGGGCAAATCAAAGTATTTTAATTTTCCATATAATTTCTTTTTATGCTCTCCTCTTGTAACTTCAAGATTTGATCTTTTAAGCCTCATTGCAAGAACTTCACACATTCTTCTCAGAAAAATTTTATCCTCACTCAAGTATTTTTCATAAATCTCTGCTGGTAATTTAAAAACAACAGCTCTTTCTGGAACCCTGATGGAAGCAGACCTCTTATCACCTGTAATTAAAGCCATTTCACCAAAGGATTCACCTTCAGAAAGATAGGTAATTACCTTATTACCTTGATTAACTATAACTTCCACAACACCCTCTTTAATTACATATAGATCAAAACTTTCATCTCCTTCTTTTATAATATATTCATTGGGTCCATATCCCAGAAGTTGTCCCATGTCAAGGATTTCATAAAGCATTTTCTCGGGGAGGCCTCTAAAAAGTTCCGATTTCTTTAAAAAAGAAATGTCTTCTTCCATACTACTCCTCTCTAATAATTTTAATTTTTAACTCTTCAAGCTGGGAGATGTCTACCTTTGAAGGAGAACCTGTCAACAGACATAGAGCACTTGTGGTTTTGGGAAAAGGAATAACATTTCTTATGGAATTTTCTCCAGCAAGTATCATGACAATTCTATCAAGTCCCAAAGCAATTCCCCCATGAGGTGGAGTTCCATATTGAAGAGCCTCTAAGAAAAATCCAAATTTTTCCTCCCTTTCTCTTTCATCAATTCCAAGAATTTCAAAAATTTTATTCTGTACATCAACTCTATGATTTCTTATGGATCCACCTCCTATTTCAAGACCATTTAAAACTATATCATAGGCCATGGACTTCATCTCAAGGGGATTGTCTTCAAGAATCTCAACCGGAGCAGTAAAGGGATGATGAAGAGCATAAAATCTACCATCTTCTTCGCTATACTCAAACATGGGAAAATCAGTAACCCACAAGAATTTGTAATCTCCATCTTTTATAAAATTTTCATCAACTGCAATTTTTCTCCTCAATTCTCCAAGAGATGTATTTACAATCTCCCTTTTTCCCCCCACAATTAAAACAATATCACCCTCACCACCTTTGAGCCTTTCAAATATCAATTTTAATGTATTTTCACCTACAACCTTTGGTAAAGAACTCTTAAAATTCCCATCCATTAACTTTATCCAGGCAAGTCCCTTTGCCCCATAAATTTTAACGAAGTCATTTAACTCATCAATTCTCTTCCTGCTATATTTTGCACATCCTTCAACTTTAATTGCCTTAATAACTCCACCACCATTTACTATCTCCCTAAAAATTTTAAATTCACTTTCAACGAAAAAATCTGAAATATCAAAAAGTTTCATATCAAATCTCAAATCAGGTCTGTCACTGCCATAATTTTCAACTGCCTCTTCATAATCCATTTTCAAAAAGGGAGTTGAAACTTCAACTCCTATCAATCTGAAAATCTCCACCATCATGGGCTCAATCAAATTAAAAATATCCTCCATCTCCAGAAAGGAGAGTTCAATGTCAATCTGAGTGAATTCAGGCTGTCTGTCCGCCCTTAAATCTTCATCCCTGAAACACTTTACAATCTGAAAATACCTGTCAAACCCTGAAATCATGAGAAGTTGTTTAAAAAGTTGAGGAGATTGTGGAAGTGCATAAAATCTTCCTGGATACATTCTACTCGGGACAAGATAGTCCCTTGCTCCTTCAGGAGTGGATTTGGTCAAGAATGGTGTCTCAATTTCAAGAAAATTCCTCTCGGATAAAAAATTTCTCACAAGAAGAGCAACTTTGTGTCTCAAAATAAAGTTTTCCTGCATTTTAGGTCTTCTCAGATCCAGATACCTATATTTCAATCTCAATTCCTCTGAAACATTTATCTCATCTTTTATTTCAAATGGTGGAAGTTTTGAAGTTGACAGTATTTCAAAATCATCCGCCAATACTTCTATTTCACCTGTTTTCATCTTTTTATTTATATCTTTTTCACTCCTTAACTTTACAGTACCTGAAACCTTTAATACATGTTCACTTTTTACAGATTTTATCCTTTCAAATAGATCTCTATTTTCTTCCTCAATAAAGGTACACTGGGTTATACCATATCTATCCCTCAAAAGAACAAAATAAATCCCCCCAAGATCTCTTATGGAATCAACCCATCCACATAAAACGACTTTCTTCTCTGCATCCCTTGCAGTTAATTCACCACATGTTATACTTCTTAACATACCCAAAACTCCTACTAATTATAATTTACCAAAAAATTCTCAAAATCACTTATATTTATTTCCCTTTGACTACCATTTTCCATATTTTTCAAAAGAGCACAACCCTTTTTCACCTCATTTTCCCCAATAATCACCACATATTTTACATTCAATTTATTTGCAAGTCTCATATGGCTTTTTAAACTTCTACCCCTGAAATTTGTGTAAAGGCTATGCCCATTTTTCCTTACCAGATTCATTATTTCAAAGGAATAGGGGATAACATCTTCTCCCAAAAAGGCAAGGTAAAATTCCGGATAGTCATATGATTTTTCCCTCACATCCTCTTTTAATGCAAGGACCATTCTATCCACTCCAAGGGCAAATCCAAATCCACTCACGTCTGGGCCTCCAAGTTCTTTGACAAGCCCATCGTATCTACCTCCTCCAAGTATTGCATTTTGAGCACCAAGGTTTCCAACTAAAACTTCAAAGGTTGTTCTAACATAGTAATCAAGTCCCCTTACAAGGAGCGGATTTTCAACAAAGGAAATCTTCCTATTGACAAGCAATTCTTTAAATCTATGGTGATGTTCTCTACACCCATCACATAAGAATTCTGTAATTACTGGCATCTCAGATACAACCCTTCTACAACTATCTTTTTTACAGTCAAGAACTCTCAGGGGATTTAAATCTATTCTCCTTTTACAATCCTCACACAGTCTATCCATACTGCCCTTTAATTTTTCTCTCAAAACTTCTATAAATTTAGGCCTACAATTTTTACAACCAATGGAATTTATATTTAATTGGTAGTCATTAAAACCCATTTCCTTAAGTGCTTCAACAATCATTTCAATTACCTCTACCTCCACTTCAGATGAATCATCATCAAATACCTCAACCCCCATCTGGTAAAATTGTCTGTATCTTCCCTTCTGTGGTCTCTCATATCTAAACATGGGACCAGAGTAGAAAAATTTATTGAAGGGGCTCTCCATGTATAAATTGTGCTCAATATATGCCCTTACGACCGAGGCTGTGCCTTCTGGCCGCAGTGTAATTGAATTTTTACTTTTATCCAAGAAAGTATACATTTCCTTTTCCACAATATCCGTACCTTCTCCAATTCCCCTTTGAAAAACCCCTGTATATTCAAAAATTGGAATTCTTATCTCCTTAAATCCATAGAGGGAAAAGTATTTTTTCCACACACCCTCTACAAAATTCCACACATCAACCTCTGGAGGAAGGATATCCCTTACACCTTTTACACACTTAATCTTTTGAGACATAAAAGCCCCCTCAAAATATTAATCAAGTAAAGATTTTATTTAAAAAGGCAAAAAAAGACAAACAATAAATCAGGAAATAATTTTACCCTTTAACTTTTTAAAAATGGAGTTTACTTCTCTATTACCAATAAGTAGAAGAAATAGGAAATAGGTTACAGAAGTTATAAGAATAAAGAGTAAAAGATAGAATGTCTTTTCAAAAAATGAAATGGTAAAAAAGTTAAGCCCCAGGTATGACTTTAATCTATAAAGGATGTAGGAAGAAAAAAGTGCCCCCAGAATATATTGAAAAATGGATTTAAAAAGTGAGGAAAATCCAGCAATATTAAATTTCCTTTTAAAAAAATAAAACAGTAAAAATAGATTGGTTATGGCAGCAGAAGAGATTGAAAGTGGAGGTCCATATATCTTCCCCTTAAAATAGAAATTTACACCAAAAAAAACAATGAGAGATGCAAAAGAAGTGTAAAGTGGTAGGTAGTATTCCCTGTGTGAATAAAAGGCAGATCTTATGACAAAATTTCCACCATAGGCAAGAAGTGCAAAAACATTAAAGAGAAGCACAGTAGCAGTCATTTCAACTGAACTCTGATCGAATTTTCCCCTCATAAAAAGCACCGTTATTATTTCCTTTCTCAAAATTATAATTCCTAAAACTGCAGGAATTGCCACCATAAAAACCGTCTTCAGGCCAAAAATCAACTTTTCTATAATTGCCCCTTCTCTATCCTTGCTCTTATCCTCACTCATTAGAGATAAAAGTACATCTGAAATGGATACATTTACAGTTCCGTGAATGACTTCAACCACCCTTTGAGACAGATACATGGCAAGTTGAAGGCCACTCAAACCAACTAAGGACACAAAATATATACTTAAAAAACTATACACCTGATTTATTCCACAACCAAAAAGACCAGGAAGCATATTTTTTCTTATCTCTTTAATATATTTATTATTCCATCCAAATTTTATCTTTTTCTCCCTGCCATCTTCTGACCTACCTCCAAAAATTTTAGACAATGTATCTGTTAAAGATGTAGATCTGGATGAGTTTTTAAAAACCCTTTTCAAAAAATAAAGCAAAAATAGAAGTTGCAATATGCCCCCCACAATCACACCAATCGCAGCAGCATATACGGATATCTTAGGAGCAAGGAAAATAGTAAAAAGAATTATACTTATATTTAAAAAAATGGAATAGTAAGCAGGTGGAGCAAAAACCTTATATGAATCTAAAAAAGATGCAGCAAGTACAGTTAAACCGATAAAAAACAGATAGAAAAACATTATGTAATTCAAGTTTATTGCAGTTCCTATATCACCTTTAAAATCCATCAGGAAGGGAAGAAATAGTGGACCAGATATGGTTCCTATAAAACTTATGACAAATAAAATTTTACCAAGCAAAAGAAAGGAATACTTTATAAATGAAAGGGAATCACCTTCTGAATGGGTATTTTTAAACTCTGTAAAAACAGGAACAACAGAAACCTTCATTGATTCTTCACCAAAAAGTCTCCTGAATGTATTTGGAATCCTGAAGGCCACTGCAAAGGCATCGGAAAGTCCTGTGGTGCCGAAAAAGGAACTTATAACCACATCTCTCAAAAGCCCGAGTATTCTGCTTAAGAAAATACCCGAAAATTTCTTTAAAGTAGATTTTAAAATGTAAAAAGAAGAATCCCTTTCCATATACAAAACCTCAAAATATTTACATTCTCCTTTAAATATAGTTTAAAAACCAGCAATGTCAACTTAATTATCCGAAACTTTTTAATATCTCCTTTCAGAAAAAAAGAAAACATTAGACTTCTTGAAAAAATCCCTGAATTTTTGTCATTAAAATTAAAACACCTTTCAAGACTGCTTGTTTCTTAAATAACCTCTCACTTTTTTATTAGTGCAAGTCTGATGCCAATTTTTCTTTATCCCTTTTTCCTGCTTACCTACTTTCTTTTCCTTTCTTTTTCCTTTTTCTTGCCTGACACTTTTTATCTAACTAAAATCTTGCCTGACACCTTTCTTAACATCTTTTTTAGGTCTGTCCCCAATTCATTAATCCATATCCAAATTCAAATCTTGCCTGATACTAAATTTTAAATTTTTTATCCGAATCTTTTCACATCCATAATGGTTTTTTGCCTCTCTTAAAATCCATCCAGAAGATTTATAGG
>Ga0256842_1002244_pt1 | contig 14180 bp, 17 predicted proteins | sample 4559240metaG_FD_185973 | JGI IMG/M metagenome (GOLD analysis project Ga0256842, IMG submission 185973) | Hydrothermal vent microbial communities from Guaymas Basin, Mexico - 4559-240 | ecosystem: Environmental > Aquatic > Marine > Hydrothermal vents | place: Mexico: Guaymas Basin | collected...
AAATTTTGATGAAAATGATATTTTAAAAGTAGTGGATAGTTTAACTTACAAAAATTTTTATAAATCCATGACAAGTTATAAAAATCATAAATTATGGCAAGACGTTTATCATTTTAGTTATAAATCAATTAAACTATATATTAAACTTCAATTAACAGATAGAGCAGTTGTTATTTCTTTTAAAAAGAAATAAGGAGTAAATAAAATGAAAGAATGTCCAATTTGTGGCAGTAGTAAAATAAAAAGAGATGTTCGGGATACAATCTTTGAGTATAAAGGGAAAAAAATAACGATAAAACAACCTGGTTTTTATTGTGATGAATGTGGAGAAGCCTTTTATAATAGTGAGGATATAAAATCCACTAAAAAAGAACTTGCTGATTTTAAACGTAAGGTTGATAATCTATTAACATGTAAGGAAATTAGAAGGATAAGGAAAAAACTTGGTCTTACTCAAAAAGACGCCTCTTTGCTTTTTGGTGGGGGGATTAGAGCTTTTTATAAATATGAATCAGGTGAAATCAATCAAACCAAACCAGTTGACTTACTGTTAAGATTGTTGGATAGAGGTAAAATAAAAATTGAAGATCTGTTAGAAATTAGTCAAGAAAAGGGTTTTACAGGCTGAAAATAAAAAAGGGACATCTGTGTGGATGCCCCTTTTTTATTTAATTAAAAATCTATTAATTAAAGGCCAACTTCTTTTAAGTCATCACCAAGGTACTCCCTTTCATTTTCACCTAGGCAACCCATGGAGAGACAGATTATTGTCCACAAATGAACTGCATGAAATCCGCCTTCATAATATTCACTTAAATCATGAATTTGGGAATGGCAATTATGACATGGGGTAATACAATACTTGGCTCCTGTTTCCAAAATTTGTCTGAGCTTTATTTTTCCAAACTGTCGTCTCTGCTCCTGGAAACCAGTTGCCTGTAAGAAGCCACCACCGCCGCCACAACAAAAATTATTGGATTTGTTTGGATGCATATCAACAAAATTTTCCTCACCAACACATGCTTTCACAACATAACGTAGATCTTCTGCAACCGGGTCTCCAAGAGACTTTCTTACGAGCTGACAGGGATCCTGGACAGTAAATTTTATTTTAAGATCTTTATTCCAATCTGAGGATACTGGAAGTTTACCTTCCCTTATCCACTGGGCGTATAATTGAATAATAGATTTAACTTCAAAATTTCCTTTGATATTGAATTTGCGCATTCCTTCCAGGAATGCATAAAATTCGTGTCCTCACTCAGTGTTGAGCCACACCTTACACCCAAGTTTTTCAACTGCCTCAACCTTATTTCTTACAATCTTTTCCCACGCCTCATCATCTGACAAGAACATACAATAATTCTCAGCGGCCCATCCTTGAGTACTGTATGTCCAATCTGCCCCCACAATATGCAAAATCTTCCACAGGGGAACCATTTCATCGGGCTCTGTCACAGGTTCTCTTGAATTCTGGTTCAAGAAATAATATGCACCTTGTTTGTCAATTGGAGCTTGCAGATCTTTAAACTTTGGTTGAGTCTCCCTGACTTCTTCTAAAACATCTTCTACAACAAACTTGAAATCTTCTGTTCCGGCACCCATAGCGCTATTTCCAGGAGTCTTTAATGCAAAATCACAGGATCCTCTAATTCCTTTTGGTCTTTCCTCTCTTGGCCATGTTTGTCTAGCATAATAGACCAATCTCGGGATGTCTATATTCATAGGACAGACATGAACACAACGCCTGCACTGGGTACAACACCAAACCCATCCAGATTTCGTTACTTCCTCATCTAATCCAAGGGCAGCCATCCTCAAAAATTTTCTGGGATCCATTCCCTCTATTCCAGAAGCTGGACACCCAGAGGAACATGCTCCACAGGTAAGGCAGAGATTTAAATTTCCACCTTCAGGCAAAATTTCCATAACTTTTTGCATAAAGGTGGTCTTTTTCTCTTCTCTGCCTATCTTTAAGGCATTTTGAGACATAGTTTCCTCCTCCTATGAGAAACATAATAAAATTTAACAAAAGCCATTACTTCTAAAATATCCAGCTAAAGCTAAGTGAGATTTGGCTGGATTATCAATAACAAACTTCTTTTTGATAGGTATCTATATAGGGTTACTTAAACTTTGTCAATTGAGAGAGATATTTTTCCAAAGATTGTTTAAAGGTTGACTTCTCTATTAAAGATTGGAGGCTAGAGATGAAAAAAATTAAAGCAAAAGTGAAAATTAAATCTTTTATAAAAAAACATTTTTACTTTGAATTATTTCTATAACGCTTTAAAAATTCCTTGGCCAGCTCCATATATGCTCGGGCACCTCTTGACCTCACATCATATAAAATTACAGGAAGCCCGTGACTTGGGGCCTCCGAAAGCCTGACATTTCTAGGTATTATTGTGTCAAAAACTAACTCGTTAAAATATTTTTTTACTTCCTCTGCTACCTGATGGGATAAATTGTTTCTCTTATCAAACATAGTGAGTACTACGCCAAAAATGTTTAGATTTGGATTTAATCTGCCTTTGACAAGGTTATAGGTTCTAAGTAAATGGGCTATGCCTTCTAAAGCATAATATTCACATTGAAGAGGTATTAATAAATTTGATGCAGCACATAATGCATTAACAGTTAAGAGGCCAAGAGATGGCGGACAATCAATAATTATACATTCATAATCCTGTGATATTTCTTTTATTAGATCCCTGACATAAAATTCCCTACCTATCTTATCTACCAGCTCTATTTCTGCGCCAATGAGATCCTGGTTTGCCCCTAATAATGAAAGATAAGGAAGTTTTGTATCTGATATCATTGACCGAACTTTATCAGGTGAAAATAATGCTTTATAAATATTTTTCTCAGCATCAACCTCAACCCCCAGGCCGCTGCTGGCATTTCCCTGGGGATCTAAATCTATTAATAAAATTTTTTTTTCCAGAGCTGCCAATGATGCAGCTAGATTTATAGCAGTAGTAGTTTTACCTACTCCTCCCTTTTGATTTGCTATTGCCACCACATTTTTCATGTTAAAAATCCCTAAATGAACGATGGCAATAATTTTTTGCGTCTTCAAGTGCAGATATTAGTCTATATATTTCCTGTAAATCTTCAGATTTTACAGCTCCAATTAATTGATTTGCAAGGTGAGCAAAATCTTCTGCCTCATAAGACCAATCTTCCTGAGCAAAATTCTGCATACGTAATGCAAGTTTTGTAAATTCTTTCACATCTTCTTTTGTCGGTATTTGACCTTCTTCTACATTGTCCATTAATTTTGTAAAATATCGTTCCATTTCCCTTTTTAACTTTTTAAAATCCATGAACTCCTCCAATTGGACGCTTTTAAAAAGTTAGCCCTCTATGTTCTTTAAAGTTTCACCTTAAAGTAGTCAATATACCATTTTATAAATTTCGGTATCCCTTCCTCTATTTTTGTTTTCGGTCTAAAACCAATATCTTTAGTCAAATCTTCTATGTCAGCATAGGTTTTTGGCACATCTCCAGGCTGTATTTCCATATAATTTTTTTTTGCCTTTTTTCCTAAAGATTTCTCAATTATCTCTATAAATCTTTCAAGACTAACACTTCTATTATTACCAATATTATAGATTTTATAGGGACATATACTGGATGAAGGGTCAGGATTATCAGATGACCACTTTTGATTTGGTTCTGGTATGCGGCCCATTACTTTTATTACTCCCTCAACAATATCGTCTATATAGGTAAAATCCCTTTCCATCTTGCCATAATTGTAAACATCAATAGGTCTATCCTCAATAATAGCCTTGGTAAACTTAAAAAGGGCCATATCTGGTCTACCCCAAGGGCCATATACAGTGAAAAAACGAAGTCCTGTACAAGGTAGTGCGTAAAGATAACTATATGTGTGAGCCATTAACTCATTTGCCTTTTTTGTTGCAGCATATAATGAAATAGGATGATCAACGTTATCTTTAACACTAAAAGGCATTTTTGTATTTAACCCATAAACCGAACTAGATGATGCAAAAACTAAGTGCTCAACACCTGTATGCCTGCAACCCTCTAAAAGGTTAATAAATGCAACGATATTGCTGTCAATATATGAATAGGGATCTTTTAGACTATGTCTAACACCAGCCTGAGCTGCAAGATGAATTACATATCTTATCTTGTTTTTTTTAAAAATGTCCTCTATGCTGTTACGATCTTCAATAGAAATCTTGTAGAAAGAAAAGTTGTTATTATCCAGGAGTAGGTTTAATCTATCCTGTTTAAGTTTAACTGAATAATATGGATTTAAATTATCAATACCTATCACCTTATATCTGCTGGATTCAAGAAGGTTTTTGCATACATGAAAGCCAATAAAACCAGCACATCCAGTTACTAGAACATTATCCATTTTATTTTCCTTTATTTATGTCATTTTAAAATGTTGTAAAAAATTCCATGTTATATTCTTCATCTTTCTATTATCTGGCAACATATCCTCTGGTGAGGGCAGAACCAGTATGGTATATGAATTAAATTTATCAACAAAATAGGGTAAAGAAGATTTTAATGATGGAACCAAAATTTTTTGTGCACCTCTTCCAAATATTAATATATGACTTACATTATAAGTTTTCTTTAAATCTTCCACTTTTGCCCAAAAAATATGGGGGACCTCTTTTACCGTGTTTTTTAATCTTTGTGTAAAAGGGATAAATATATATCCAGACCGCCAGTTTAAATTATGCAAAATATCTTTAAATAACTTTATTCTAGGACCACCATTCTCTGAGAAATGTTCTATGTCCTCATGTAAAGAATAATATGTGATGACAAACTTATAAGGGGGAAAACCATATGTTTTTAAATGGTCTACCTGATAACTTTTTACCTTATCTTTGTTTCTTCGAGAAAGGTATAGAAATTGTAGGCCAGAGTTCAACCAGAGGTAATTTCTAATACTTAACTCTTTAATACTCTGTTCCATATTTCCCAGGCTATGTCAGCTTTAACCATGGTGCCAAGATCTACAGTGTTTCCAACTTTATCAATAATTACTACGCTATTTTTGTCACTCTTGAATCCTGAATTTTTGTGATTTATTTGATTTACCACTATAAAGTCAAGATTTTTTCGAGCCATTTTTTCTTTGGCCAATTCAATAAAATTGTCTTCTGTCTCTGCAGCAAAACCTATTAACATCTGGTCTTGTTTCTTTTTTTCTCCCAAGGTCTTTAATATATCTGGATTTTTTTCCACTTCAATCAATAGTCTGTCCTGTGCTTTTTCTTTTTTAAATTTTTGGGTAAATTTGGTTTTAGGCCTAAAATCACAAACTGCTGCACATAGACAGCCAATGTTGTGTCCTGGCCAAAGTTCTACAGCAACATCAAACATATCCTGGGCACTAATTATATCAATTTTTGTAATTTCTGAAGGAAGCCAAACCTCGGTTTCCCCAGAAATACAGGTTACCTCTGCCCCCTTAAGCCATGCAGCAGTTGCTAAAGCTGCCCCCATTTTACCACTAGAAGGGTTGGACCAAAATCGCACCGGGTCAAAAAATTCCCTAGTAGGCCCCATGGTTATTAAAATCTTATATCCAGCAAAATCTTGTGGAACAAGACTTTTTAAAATCTGAAAATAAATTTCTCTTAGATCTGCAAGTCTGCCTCTGCCGTATTCGCCACAGGCAACTTCACCCACACCCGGCTCTATAATCTTTATTCCATAATTTTTCAATTTTTCTAAATTCTCTCTTGTAGGCTCGGCATTAAACATTCTTGGATTCATTGCAGGGGCAACTAATATTTGTTTATCAAATGCAAGGGCCTGGGTAGAGATTATATCATCTGCAATACCATGGGCTATCTTTGCTATTATATTTGCTGTGGCCGGAACAATTGCAAAGACCTCTGGATCATATCCTGGATATAGGTGAGAATAAAGGGACTCTAATGAAAACATATCATAGGTTATGCACTCAACTCCCAAACCTTTAATAGTAATTGGTGTAATAAATTTTAACGCAGCCTGAGATAGGCTGACACTTACTCTCATTTCTTTTTTTACTAATTCTCTTATTAAATCCAAAGATTTATATGCAGCAATGCTTCCAGTAATTCCTATATGTACACCTTTACCTCTTGGATATGAATATTCTAAATATTTTGGAATCATGGCTTTAACTCTTCTTCAATTATATTAGGAGAACTGTTGCTCAAGCTATTTGTCCTTGGAACTACCCAAATATATATCTCTGTTGTAAAACCTTTATCCTGTATCCTGATCACCAGATCTCTCTTCTCTTTGGAGAATAAAATCATATATTTTCCATACTTGAAAAAACTCCTTAACCTCCATCCCATTTGAGGGAGCTTGGATTCAAAATACTCAAATAGAGATAAGGAATCTACCCTTCCCTTATACACAAGTATCCCAACTTTTTGAGTTGCTGATTCAAAGACAAGGGAATTTTTTGGGTCCAATTTCAACTCTTTAGGGATTGGAATGTCAGGAAAATCATAAGATGTTGATTTTTGATAATCATTAGTATATTTTTTTGTGCTATTGCTTGAGCTAGCTTTAAGATGAGTAAATTTTTTAAACTGGGTGCAACTTATTAATAAAATCGCTAAAAAAAACAATGATATTTTCTTCATCATAACCGTGCCCCTTTGTTAATATAATTTAGGATTAAAATGGAAAAAAAGTTTCACTTATCCAATTATGATTTTGATTTACCAAAAGAACTCATTGCGCAGTATCCCCTAAAAAATCGTAGTGAGTCAAGACTTTTAGTAGTGGATAGAATAAAAAAAATTTTTTTTGAAACCAGATTCAGGGATATCCATAATTTTATACCTGGAAATAGTGTTGTTGTGTTTAATCAGTCTAAGGTAATTCCTGCAAGAATTTTTGGTAAAAAAAGATCTACTGGCGCCAGGATAGAATTTTTGTTGCTCACACCTTTGCCCTTGCTCAAGGTCCATAAACAAGGAAATTGGAATTTAAGCGTGGTAAAAGGCCTGCTTAGACCCCTAAAACGCCTTAAGCCTGGAGATATAGTACTATTTTCAGATGACTTTTTTTTAAAAATAAAGAAAAAATTCGAATTTGGCAGATGTGAAGTAGAACTCTTTTGGAAAACGAATCTTTTTGAGTTATTAAACAAGTTTGGCACTATGCCTTTGCCTCCTTATATAAAAAGGAATCCTGAACTCCAGGATTTCGTGAGATACCAGACTGTTTTTGCAAAGGACGAAAAGGCAGGATCTGTTGCTGCTCCAACTGCCGGACTCCACTTTGATAATGAGGTTATAAAAAAATTAAAGGAAAAAAATATAGATTTGGCATTTATTACCCTCTATGTTGGGGCAGGGACCTTTGAACCAGTAAGATGTGAAGATATTCGTGAACACAAAATGCATGAAGAATATGTAGAGATAGATTTTGAGACTGCCCGGAAAATAAGGTGTGCCAGAGAAAATAATTATCCAATAGTTGCTGTGGGAACAACTTCAGTGAGAACCTTAGAGGGGGTGTACCAAAAAATAGGTGAATTGGATGAATATAAGGGCTGGATAGACTTATATATATATCCAGGCTTTAAATTTCATGTGATTGACCATATGATCACAAATTTTCATCTCCCTCGCTCTTCTCTATTACTTTTAGTCTCTGCATTTGCAGGAAGAGACCTTATTCTGTCCGCCTATGAGTATGCAATTAAAAACAAATTTAGATTTTTTTCTTACGGTGACTGCATGTTAATTTTATAAAAAGAGGTTCTAACCTTCAAAAAGTTCATTGACTTTTATTTTTGTTTTAAGCTAGGAAATAGAACGTTTATTGGCACATGGAGTTATTTATTTAAATTTAAATATTTTAAAAAAGGTGTTGGGAGTGCTATGTCTAGAATTGAAATTAGAGAAGAGAGATGTAAAGGTTGTTTGCTTTGCACCTCTGTGTGTCCAGAGAATATATTGGTGCAGGGTAATGTTATAAATTCTAAAGGGTATAAGGTTATTACCTGTGATGAGGAAAAAAAAGAAAATTGTCGTGGATGTGGATTTTGCGCTGAAATATGTCCAGATGGAGCCATAGTGGTTTTTAAAACCATTAAACCAAAAGGGTCAAAATAGTTATGGACAAAAATAAAAATAATAAAGAGAGAATGCTTGTAAAAGGTAATGAGGCAATAGCAATAGGGGCATTGGATGCCGGGGTAGAGTGTTACTTTGCCTATCCAATCACTCCTCAAAGTGATATCCCTGAATATCTATCAAGGGAATTAGTAAAATTAGGTGGAGAGTTTCTGCAGGCAGAAAGTGAGATAGCTTCAATAAACATGGTGCTCGGCGCTGGGGCCTGTGGGAAACGTGCAATGACTTCTTCGTCATCACCTGGAATTTCTTTAAAACAAGAAGGTATATCTTATATGGCAGCAAGTGAAATACCAGGTGTGATTGTAAATATTACCAGAGGCGGACCAGGTTTAGGAGGCATTCAACCTTCTCAAGGCGATTATTTTCAGGCCACCAGAGGTGGTGGACATGGGGATTATCGAACCTTGGTGTTGGCCCCTTCTACCTGTCAAGAATGTTATGATTTAACTATTGATGCCTTTGATCTTGCTTTTAAATACAGAAATCCTGTTCTTATTCTGGGAGATGCCATTTTAGGACAAATGAAAGAACCAATCGTTAGATGGAAAGAGAGAACTATTAACCCAAATGAGGGCAATGAATGGAAATTAACAGGCAAAAAAGGTAGAGCACAGAGAATATTAAAATCCTTATATCTTGGTGATGGGGAAATGGAAGCACATAATATGAAGCTTTGGAAGAAATATAAATCCATGGAGCAAGATGTAAGGTGGGAAGAATTTTTAGTTGATGATGCGGAAGTTGTTGCTGTTGCCTTTGGCTCCATTGGCAGGATTGCCAAGTCCAGTGCAAGAAAATTAAGAGAAAAGGGATATAAAGTGGGAGTATTTAGGCCAATTACCCTGTTTCCTTTTCCATATGAGCCATTAAGGAAATTGGCTATTTCTGGAAAAAGATTTATAACCATTGAAAACAACACTGGTCAGATGGTTGAAGATGTGAAATTGGCCATATGTGGTGTTGGGGAAACAGAGTTTTTTGCCAATATGCCTGGAAAGGTTTCCACACCAGAGGATTTTTTAGAGCCAATAAAGAAAATGTTTTAAGTATATTAGGGGATATAAGATGAGTGAAATTTTAGAAAAACAGGTGTTTTCTTTGCCAAAATCTCTAAAGGATGTTCCAACCCATTTTTGTCCTGGCTGTCACCATGGAATAATACACAGATTGGTGGCTCAGACAATTGATGATTTAAAACTCCAGGATATTAGTATATGCGTTGGCTCAGTGGGTTGTTCTGTCTTTATCTATGACTATATAGATGTGGATACTGTGGAGGCACCACATGGCAGGGCTCCAGCTGTTGCCACAGGGATAAAGAGGGCAAGACCAGAAAATTTTGTATTTGCCTATCAAGGAGATGGAGACCTGGCAGCAATTGGTTTTTCAGAAATTGTTCACTGTGCCAATAGGGGAGAGCGAGTCACTATTGTGTTTGTAAACAACACAGTCTATGGTATGACAGGTGGACAAATGGCACCCACCACCTTGCTTGGGCAAAAGACCACTACAACTCCCTATGGAAGGAGTGAATCCAATGAGGGGTATCCTCTAAAAATGGCAGAGATGCTCGCTTCTTTAGAAGGGACTGCATTTTCAGCACGCGTTGCAGTGAATAATATAAAAAATTTAATGAAGACAAAAAAAGCATTAAAAAAAGCATTTATGGTACAGCTTGAGGATTTAGGCTTTGGTTTTGTAGAAATTTTATCTGCTTGCCCAACTAATTGGCATTTGACTCCCTTAGAGGCCAATATGAGGGTAGAAAAAGAAATGATGAAGTATTTTCCTCTGGGTATATATAAGGATAAATTGGAGGATAAGAAATAGATTTAAGTGAAAAATTTCTAACTTGACACTAAACTTAGTATTTTAGAGGTGAAGATTTATGTATCAAGATGTGATAATAGCAGGATTTGGCGGTCAAGGTGTTATGTTAATTGGAAATATCCTTGCCTATGCTGCAATGGAGCAAGGGCTTAATGTTACATATATGCCTGTATATGGCGTAGAAATGCGGGGTGGCACTGCCAATTGTACTGTGGTTATATCTGACGAAGAAATAGGCTCGCCTGTTATCTTTTATCCAAAAACACTTATCATCATGAACCAACCTTCTCTTGAGAAATTTCAACCAAGATTAGTTGAAAAGGGCCTTCTCATTGTCAATTCCTCAATAGTAGATGAAAGTTTAGTTGATAAAGAAAAGTACAATGCCTTTGTTGTGCCAGTAAATGATATAGCTGATAAGCTGGGAGATATCAGGATGGCCAATATGGTTGCCATGGGTGTATGGGTAGGTGCAACCAAGGCTATGGATTTGGATGTAGTTATGAAATCAATGGAAAAACTCCTGTCATCTTTAAAAAAAGAAGTAATTGAAAACAATAAAAAGGCATTGCTTGAGGGTTATAAAATTGGTAGTGGCGAGTGATTACGAATATAAAAAGATTTTTGGAGTAATTGGATATCCAATATCCCATAGCCTTAGTCCAATAATTCATAACTGGGGATTTAAACTTTTTAATTTACCTTATGTATATTTTAAATGGAGTATAGATCCATGTAAACTTCCTGAATTTATAGTATCTGTGGATACTTTGAATATAGGTGGTTTTAGTGTAACCATTCCTTTTAAGGAAAAAATAATCCCTTATTTAGATGAAGTGACTGATGAAGCTACTGCAGTTGGGGCAGTTAATCTTGTGTATGTTAATGAAAATAAAAAGATTGGACACAATACAGATGTGGATGGTTTTTTGGCTCCAATTAAGGATATTGATGTAGATTCTGCCCTGATTCTAGGATGTGGTGGAGCTGCCCTTGCCTGTATTTATGGACTGAAAAAAAATAAAATAGAATCAATCACAGTAGCAGGACGCAATAAAGATAAATTAAACTGGGTAAAGAAAAGGTTCAACGTAGAAATTATTGACTGGGACCTTAGAGACAAGCCAAACGCCGATCTCCTTATAAATTGTACTCCCATTGGAATGTCTTCTTATAAAGATGAAAACCCCTATCCAGATAAAGATGGCTTAAGCAGATTTCAATTGGTCTATGATGTGGTTTATAATCCCCTTGAAACCAAGCTCATAAAAGATGCAAAAAATTTAGGCATAAAAGTTATTCCTGGGATTTATATGTTTATCTATCAAGCATTGTTCCAATTTCAGATCTGGACAAACAAGACCTTTGATGTAAATGAGGCAATAAATCTTTTGAGACAATATCTATAATAATTACACTTATGTTGTTTGTTTGAATTTGCCTTGAATTTTTTATCTCAATCAAATATAATAGAGATTAGCTTTATGAATTGGTTTAAATAATTTTTATGTTTTTAAACAAAAATATAGTGGAGATAATTATGAAGATCAATAAATGGATTTTGACAATATTTTTGTTGTGTTCTTTGGCTATTAGCCCTTCTAAATCCACTGCTGATAAGATGTATGAACCCCTAAAACAATTTAGTCAGGTGCTCAGTATAATAGAAAAAAGCTATGTGAGAAAGGTAGACAGAAAAGAGTTAATTAAGGGTGCCATTGAGGGAATGTTGAAAAATTTAGATCCCCATTCCCTTTACCTGGATAAAGACGCATTTAAAGAGATGCAAATTGAGACTTCTGGTGAATTTACCGGAATAGGGATAGAGATAACAATAATGAATGGAAGGCTCACTGTAGTATCTCCAATTGAAGATACTCCAGCTTATAAAGCAGGCCTTAAAGCTGGAGATATTATTATAAGAATAAATGATGAGCCCACTGATGATATTACACTTTTTGAGGCTGTAAAGAAAATTAGAGGACCAAAAGGCACAAAGGTTCGTTTAACCATCCTTCACAAAGACTCCCATGTGCCTGAGGAGGTTACCATTGTAAGAGATAGAATTCCTGTACACAGTGTAAAATCCCAGATGTTTGGAAAAGACTATTTATATGTGAGAATAACCAATTTCAATCAAAATACTACCAGGGAATTAATTGATGCGATACATAGACAAAAGAGTACTTTAAAAGGAATTATTTTAGACCTTCGTAATAATCCAGGGGGATTGCTTGATCAGGCAGTATCAGTGGCAGATGTATTTTTACAAAAAGGGCTTATAGTCTATACCAAGGGTAGGGTTCCTGAGAGTAAAATGAGTTTTTCTGCTCAAAAACAAGAAACTGATGTAACTTGTCCCTTAGTTGTATTAATCAATGCTGGTAGTGCTTCAGCTTCAGAAATTGTTGCCGGTGCACTTCAGGATCAACACAGGGCCTTGCTTGTTGGAGAAAGGAGTTTTGGAAAAGGTTCTGTTCAGACTATTATCCCCCTATATGATGGCTCTGCCATTAAACTAACCACTGCAAAATATTATACCCCATCTGGAAGGTCTATACAGGCCGAGGGTATTGCACCTGATATTGAAGTGCCTTTGATTGTAGCTAAAAAAGATGAGCAGCAAAAATTAATGGAGAAGATCATGAAAGTGCGAGAAAAAGATCTGGAGAAACATCTTGAAAATAAGAATAAAGAAGAAAACAAAAAGTTTCAATTAAATAAAAAGGCAAAGGAGATGCTCACAAAGGACAACCAGTTAAGGATAGCATTTGAGCTTGTAAAGATCATGCCAAGATTAAAGAGTATCACCTTTAATTAAAAATGGCAAAAAAGCGATCGAGTAAAAAAAAGAATAAAAATAAAAAAGGAAGCCTGGGCATGGTCCTGGGCTTCCTTTTTATATTAGGCGTTACTTTTTTCTCTCTTGTATATGTCTTGAATCTGCCACGTAAAAGCCAATATAATTATACTAAAAAAAAGTCAAAAAATTATAGACAAAGCAAGAAAAAGGTTTTGTCCCTTAAGAAGGGCATGACATATGAAGAACCTTTAATCTTTCCCCTGGATGAAAAGATAAAAAAAGTAGATCTAGCACTACTTCAATCCCTTGTTATCTCTTCTCTTCCCAAATATTCAGTTCATTACATAAAGATAGAAAAAAGACGTATAAAAAATAATATTTATCTCTATCAGTCTATAGAGATAACCGGTAGGGCGGATAAAATCAAAGTACTTAAAAGAAAATTAATGGAGTTTTTAAAAGCCTGGTTTAAGGATAGTGAATTAAAGTTAATAAAAGATAAAAATTCCTTAAAAATTAGAGTAGAGGGAGTTTTAACACATTCTATTTTTTTTAATACCAAAGAAACAATTATTAGAAAACAGATTAAAAAGGGAACACTAATACTTATAATAGATGATATTGGACGGGATTTAGACGCAGCAAAGAAGTTGATATCAATGTTTGGGACCAGTATAAATCTATCTATTTTGCCCTATAGCCCTCATGCAATAGACATTTATAACCTTTGTGTAAAACTAAAAATCCCAGTACTTTTACATATGCCAATGGAACCATTGAGTTATCCTGAGTCTAATCCAGGGCCTGGTGCTTTGCTCACAACCATGGATAAAAATATGGTCAAAAATTTTACTCAAAGGGCTTTAAATCGGTTTCCAGGTATAATTGCTGTTAATAATCACATGGGTTCTAAATTTACCCAGAACGCTAAACTTATGAAGGTTTTTTTAAGTGAGATTAAAAAGAGACATCTATTTTTTATTGATAGTATGACTACCTCAAAGAGTGTATCCAGTAACTTAGGAAAATTGTTAGAAGTGCCTGTGTACAAAAGAGATGTTTTTTTAGATAATAAGAAGGATATAAAATATATTCTACTCCAGATGCATAAAGCAGAAGTGTATTCTGTGAAAAAAGGAGTGGTAATTGTGATTGGACATCCATATAAAGAGACGATTAAGGCCCTTGAGTTGTGGAGAGAGAATAAAAGTAAAAGTATAAGGCTTGCCTCAGTAAGATATCTCTTAAAACAAAACAGGGCTGCCTTTTAAACAGCCCTGTTTTTAAGTAAGTTTAGAATAGACCAGATACCTTTCCAGTCTTTGGATCTACATCAACTCTCATGTAAGCAGGTTTAGAACTTGTCCCTGGCATCAAGCTTATTGTTCCAG
>Ga0256842_1002245_pt1 | contig 14167 bp, 14 predicted proteins | sample 4559240metaG_FD_185973 | JGI IMG/M metagenome (GOLD analysis project Ga0256842, IMG submission 185973) | Hydrothermal vent microbial communities from Guaymas Basin, Mexico - 4559-240 | ecosystem: Environmental > Aquatic > Marine > Hydrothermal vents | place: Mexico: Guaymas Basin | collected...
CAATTGATTAGAGCTTCAAGATCAGTTACTGCAAATTTAGCTGAAGGATACGGTAGATTCCATTATAAAGAAAATATTCAATTTTGCAGACAAGCAAGAGGCTCTCTTTTTGAATTAATAGATCATCTGACTGTGGCCTTAGATGAAAAATATATAAATACAGATGAATTCAATTCTTTGAGAGCTAAATGTTATAATTTAATCAAAAAGCTCAATAGTTTAAAAAGTTTAAAATATCTAAAATTCAACCGGAGAAAACAAAATGACTACACCACTACCCACTATACTACTATACTACTACACTACTCAACCGTAAAGGATAGCCATGAATAACAAACTACTAAACAACCTAAAACCAAAGAGTGAATTTACAAAAAATGTATTAACTCTAATGACAGGGACAACTATTGCTCAGGCAATTCCTATAGCGATTAGTCCTATTTTAACGAGACTATATACTCCTGAAGATTTTGGGGTGTTTGTTTTGTATGGCATAATAAATTTATATTTATTATTTTTAAAGTTAGAATTAAATATTATTGCGAAGGTTTTTATATGAAGTTACTATTTATCTTCGGAACACGACCTGAAACTATAAAGATGGCTCCACTGATTAAAGTTTTTAAAGATAATCCAAAATTTAATATAAAGGTATGTGTTACAGCGCAGCATAGAGAGATGCTTGATCAGGTATTGAACTTTTTTGATATAAAACCAGATTATGATTTAAACATAATGAAACCTAATCAGACACTTTTTGAATTAACCGCAAATTTAATAAAGCGGCTTGAAGATGTTTTAGAATCATCCAAACCTGACTTGATTTTTATTCAGGGAGACACAACAACAGCATTTGTTGGAGCATTGGCTGGCTTTTACAAAAAAATAAAGGTTGCACATATTGAAGCAGGACTAAGAAGCCACAATAAATATTCGCCATTTCCTGAAGAGATAAATAGAATATTAGCAGGTCACATTGCAGATTATCATTTTGCACCTACAGAAAAAGCTAAAGAGAATCTTGCAAAAGAAGATATCAAAGAAAATGTTTGGGTTGTGGGAAATACCGTAATTGATGCATTGTTTTTGGGTCTAAAGATTATAGATGAAAATCGAGATTTAAAATCCCAAATAGAATCCTATTTTAATTCAAAATTCAACATTCAGAATTCAAAATTGATTTTAGTAACCGGTCATCGCAGAGAAAGCTTTGGTAAGCCTTTTGAAAATATCTGTTATGCATTAAGAGAGATTGCAGATGCCAATGACGATGTTGAAATTGTATATCCCGTTCATCTCAATCCCAATGTTCAAGAACCAGTAAAAAGAATTTTAAGCAATCATCCAAAAATCCACTTAATAGAACCTTTAAGTTATCCTTATTTGATCTGGTTGATGAATAAGGCTTATCTAATACTGACCGATTCAGGTGGCATTCAAGAAGAGGCACCATCTTTAGGAAAGCCTGTTTTGGTTATGAGAGATGTTACAGAAAGGATAGAAGGCATTAATGCTGGCACGGCAAAGCTGGTTGGAACAGATAAGGATAGAATAATAAAAGAAACGCTGCTTTTATTGAAAAATAAAGATGAATACGAGAGAATGACAAAGGCTGTAAATCCTTATGGCGATGGTAAGGCCAGTATGAGGATATTAGAAATTGCAAAAAATATGTAGGAGGGGGATGAAAGTGGTAGAATATTATCTAAACAGCTTAAAAAATAAACCTAATGTGAGCGGTAAAGTTTGTGTAATGGGGTTGGGATACATAGGGTTACCTACGGCAGCACTTCTTGCTAATAGAGGTTATGAAGTAGTTGGCGTTGATGTTAAGCGGGATGTTGTAGAAATAATAAATTCAGGTAAAATCCATATTAAAGAGCCGGGATTGGATACATTTGTAAAGGCTGCTGTTCAATCAGGTAAATTGAAAGCTTACATCAAACCCAAGGAATCTGATGTGTTTATAATAGCAGTACCTACGCCTTTCTATAATGATAATAGTGAGGTACCCAAGCCAAATATTGAATATGTGCTAGATGCAACAAATATCATAGCTCCTTATTTGAAAGAGGGAAATATAGTTATTCTTGAATCAACTTCCCCTGTGGGAACAACTGAAAAAATAACAAACCTATTAAAAAAAATAAGACCGGAGTTATTTAAGAATGATGATATTAGATTGTATATAGCTCACTGTCCTGAAAGGGTTTTGCCGGGGAGAATAATGAAGGAATTGATAGAGAATGATAGAATCGTCGGTGGAATAAATAAGAGGTCTTCTGAAGTGGTTGCTGATTTTTACAGAACTTTTGTTTCTGGCAAAGTTCTAACGACGGATGCCAAAACGGCAGAACTTTGTAAACTAGTAGAAAATTCTTATCGGGATGTGAATATTGCTTTTGCCAACGAGCTGTCAATTATTTGTGATAAGTATGATATAGATGTGTGGGAGTTGAGAGAATTAGCTAATAGGCATCCGAGGGTGAACATTCTTTTTCCAGGGGTTGGGGTAGGAGGACATTGTATAGCGGTTGATCCGTGGTTTATCGTTTCAGATGCTCCTGAAGAGGCTAAGTTAATTAAAACCGCAAGAGAAGTAAATAACTATAAAACAGAATGGGTAATAGAAAAGATTAAAAATGAAATTTTAAAATATGAATTAGAAAATAGAAAAAAGCCAAAAGTGGCGTTAATGGGGCTTGCATTTAAACCAGATATTGATGATTTAAGAGAATCACCAGCTTTGTATATTGCAAGAAAATTAAACAGTGAATTTGATAATTTAATATTTGTAGAGCCAAATATTGAAAAATTTGATGAGTTTGAAATTACTGATTATAATAAGGCTATTGAGGAAGCTGATATTATTGTATTTTTAGTTGCTCATAAAGAGTTTAGGGATTTAGATGTAAAAGATAAAAAAATTTTAGATTTTTGTGGAGCAAAAAATCAATAATGAATAAACTAATACAACTCATATCCTCATCTACAGGATTATTAACAATATCGCAAATCATTTCATTAGGATTTGCATTTATATCTTCTATAGTAATAGCAAACTCATTAGGGCTTGAAAAATTTGGGATATATACATTTTATTTTAGTATTACTTCTATTTTTTTATTGTTTTTTAGATTTGGGTATTTTTCATCAGTAGGGGTGTTGATTGTGAAGACTAATAATATTAGAAGACAATCTGAATTAATAGGTACTGGGTTTGTTTTATCAATTTTAATTGGTGTTGGATATAGTTTATTTTTATTTTTAATTAGTAACTATATAGATAGTTTTTTCAAAAGTAACATAAGAGAGTATATATTACATACATTGCCGTTTTTAGTTTTTTTGCCACTTACAATGTATCTTAATCAAGTAGTACAATCTTTGAATAATTACAAACCACTAATAATTTACAATGTATTATCAGCTTTTATATCTTTTATAATGGTTTTGTTTTTGTATTTTTCTCATTTAATTAATATAGAGTATTTGATTTTTTCAAAAATTATTCCAATGAGTGTTATTATTTTAGCTATTTTTATTGTCTTTTTTAAAATGAGTTTTTCAAATTTATTTAAAAATACGAGCCTAATAAATTTAAAAAATAAAAAGCATGGATTTCATTTGTATTTAGGGCAAATTGCTGATCAGTTTGTATATAAGAGCGATGAACTTATGATAAATTATTTTGTAGGGAGTAGTGAACTTGGACTTTATAAAATAGCTCAGCAACTAACTACTCCTTTTGGAATGCTTGCAAAAAATTATGCATTTTCAAAGTTTAAAATTGTAGCAAATAGTTCTTTTGTAGATAATAAACTACAAGAAACACTTTTAAAAATATCTATTTTTTCTATGATAGCAAGTATTGTTTTTTCTTATATAATAATAAATTATTTTTATATAGATGAATATCATTTTGCTTTTTATATAGCTATAATTTTAAATATAGCAATATTTTTTAACTCTATTTTTCAATTATACAATAATTTTTTAAATGGTCACTCTTTAGGAAAAGTTACGAGAAATAATTCAATTAAAATGAGTATTGTTAATTTAGGCGGAAATCTTTTATTTATTCCATTTTTGGGAGCTATTGGAGCAGGATTTGCATCACTAAGTGCAATGTTTAGTTATTGGTATTTCAGTTTAAAAGAATATAAAAAGTTTATAAATAGGGGTTAAAATTGGATAACAGTATAAAAATAAAAATATGGCTTTTAAACCAATTAAATGGAGATGAAAAAGGTGATAAATGGGGGCATAGGTGGAGAGGAACTCAAAAAATTAGGTATGAAGAGACAATAGAATTTGTAAAGAAAAATATTGATGTTAATAAAAAATATGATATATTAGATATAGGTTGTTCTCATGGTGATTTTACTAAAGTAATTGTAGAAACTTTTAAAAACTCTAATATATTTGCTACTGACATTTCAGAGAATGCTATAAAATCAGCTAAAAAGTATGTAGGCAAAGGAGATTATGAGATATCTGAACTCCCTAATTTGCCTTTTAGAGGTAAAAAATTTGATTTAATTTTTGCTATTGAAGTTTTATATTATTTAGAGGAGAAAGATAGATTGAAATCATTTGAGAATATTTATAATAAATTAAATAAGGGCGGATATTTTGTGTTTAGTTCAGTTATAGATGATGGTGGTGGTAGATATTTTGATGAAAATGATGCAATAGAAAAAATAAAAAAATATTTTAAAATATTAGATATTGGATATGTTCGCACAAAAGGTGCAGTAAAGTTTGAACAATTTTTTATGAGGTTTATTTTATATTACAATATTTTACAAAATATTGATGTATATAAGTCAAAAAAATATTCAAATGGTTTAAAATCAATAATAGTGAAGTTGTTGTCAAATAAAATAGTAAATTTGTTTATAAAAATATTAATTTATCCTTTTTATAAAGTAAGTGAACTGATAATATCTAGTAAAACTATTATGAAGATTATAAAAAATATGACGATTATATGCTGCGAAAAAAAAGTAAGAGGAAATATACTTATTATTGGAAGGAAAATAAGTGATTAAAAGTAAAGTTATCATTACAATTGATACAGAAGTTGGAGAAAAGGCTAAAAATTTTGATGGTGGATTTGAAAAACTAGTAATTGGTGATATAAATGGTGAATTTTATGGTGTTCCTAAAATTATGGAACTTTCTGAAAAGTATGGATTTAAATGTGAATTTTTTGTAGATGTTTATGAATATAAAAAGTTTGGGGAAGAAAGATTTAAAAAGCTATGTCAAGATATAGATAAAAGAGGACATGAGGTTCAACTTCATACTCATCCATCTTATGCTTATGATAAAGATAGAATAAATATGTATGAATATTCCATTGAAGAGCAAATAAAAATAATAAAAGATGGTAAAGAGCTTATAAAAAAATGGATAGATAAATACCCTATTGCTCATAGAGCAGGTAATTATGGAGCTAATGATGATACTTTAATAGCTTTAAAAGAGAATGGTATTTTTATTGATTCATCATTTTTCTATAAACATCCAAATTCAAAAATAAATGCACCTACTATAAATACACCTATCTTATATAAAGATGTATTACAATTCCCTATAACTGTGGCTAAGCATTTTCCAAGAAGAAAAGGAATACCAATACCAATAAAAAAGAAATATTTTAAATTAGATGTAAATGGTATGGATAAAAATAAAATTATACAATCTATTAAGCAATTGCAAGGACAAGTTGAATATATAATATTGTTTTTACATAGTTCTAGTTTTATAAAGACTGACCATAATAAATTGGATAGATTTGAAGTTAATTTTAAAGCAATTGAAAGTTTTGAAAGTGCTTTGGCTTATTGTAGAAAAGAAAATATTAATTCTATTTTATTTAAAGATATAATCAAATGTTAAAGAATTTACAAGAATACACAAATAATTTATTAAATTGGATAGAAAAAAATGGTTATGCTGGATGGGATCCTTATGATGTACAAGGTAGTGAATTTTATACAAAGTATTTACAAAGTGGAAATAGATTTTTTCATAAAGTAGGTAGGATTTTAATAAATCAAGCAAATTTTTATACTCCATTTTTTATAAGAAAAATATTGGGTATAAAATCAAAAATTAATGCAAAAGCTATGGCACTATTATCATTATCTTTTATAAAATTATATCAATTAACTAAAGATGAAAAATATTATAAAAAATATAATGAATGCATAGAGTGGTTGTTATCTCATAATCATTCTAAAAAAGAAAATACTCTGGGTTGGGGGTATCCTTTTGATTGGCATTCATTGATATTTATACCAAAAGAGACTCCTCTTTGTGTGCCAACGGTATTGGTTGGTCATGCATTGCTTGATGAATATGAGAAATTACAAAATCAAGAAAGAAAAGAGAGTATTATAAAGATAAAAAATTTTTTATTATCTCTAAATAGGACTCAAGTTTATGATAGAATATGTTTTAGTTATTCTCCTATTGATGATTATATGGTAATAAATGCAAATTTATATACTGCATCATTTCTTACAAGATATGCTGTATTATTTGATGATAGAGAAGTTTTAGAATTAGCAAGAAAATCAAGAAATTTTGCAATTTCCCAACAAGAAAAAGATGGTAGTTGGCCATATTGGTCAAAATTATATAAAGTAAAAATGAAGCCTTATGTAGATAATTATCATACAGGTATAAAATTACAGTGGCTAAAAATATGTAATGAATATGATTATAATGAAAAAGAAAAAAAAGCTATAGAAATTGGAACAAAATATTATTATGAAAATCTTTTTACAGAAGAAGGAATTCCAAAATTAGCAGATAACCAAATATACCCTGTGGATATTCACGGACCTGCTCAAGCATTTGTAACATTTAATTATGTAGGAATTAAAGAGTATGAAGAGATTTTAGAAAAAGTTTATAATTTTGTAAATAGTAAAATGAGAGATAAAGAAGGATTTTATTATTATAGAATCAATAAATTTGGTCATATCTCAAAAATTCCATATTTAAGATGGGCGGAAGCTTGGATGTTGTACGGATTGGTTAATTTAATTGAATATAAACAAAGGAAAAGTTGATGTGTGGAATATTGATGGTATATGATAAAAAAAGAAAAATAGAAAAGAAAGAAATAGTAAAACTAAGAGATTTCATGATTCATAGAGGTCCTGATGATGCAGGTATTTTTGTAGATGAGCAAGAAAATATAGCATTAGCACATAGAAGGCTTTCGATTTTAGATTTATCTGCTGCTGGTCATCAGCCTATGACGATAGATGAAAATTATATAGTATTTAATGGAGAAATTTATAATTATGTTGAGTTGGCTCAAGAAAGTAAGATTAGCTTACAAAGTAATCATTCTGATACTTTTGTATTATTGAATTTGCTTAATAAATATAAAGAGAAAATTTTAAATAACTTAAATGGAATGTGGGGATTTGTATATTATGATACATTTAACAAAGAACTTTTAATTTCAAGAGATAGATTTGGGAAAAAACCGCTGTATTATTATGAAGATGAAAATGTATTTATAGTATCTTCTGAAATAAAGCCTATTTTATATTCAAAATATTATAAGAAAGAAATAAACCAAAATGCAGTTAATGAATATCTAAAAACGGGTTTGGTGGATGGACTTGAAGAGACATTTTTTAAAGGTATTAAAAGATTTCCATCAGCTCATTATGGGATTTATGATTTAAAAGAAAAAAGGTTTAAAATTATTAGAAGATATTATTCAATCGAAGAATCTATTTATGAAGTGTCAGATAATGAAGAAGAAAATATTGCAAAATTTAAAGAATTGTTTTTTGATGCAGTAAAAATCAGACTTAGAAGTGATGTAGAAGTTGGAACTTGTCTTAGTGGCGGACTTGATAGTAGTAGTATATATTGTGTTGCTAGTGAAATTTCAGATAAACCAATTCAGTCTTTTTCATCAAGGTTTAAAGAAGAGGGTTATGATGAAGGATATTTTATAGATAAAGTTATACAAAAATATCCTGGTAAAAATCATTTTGTATTTCCTGAATATGATAATTTTGAAGAAAAATTGAGAAAAATAATATATTATCTTGAAGAACCAAGTAAAGCAATGGGAGTTTATCCACAATGGCATGTGATGGAGTTAGCCTCAAAACATCTTAAAGTTTTGCTTGATGGACAAGGTGGAGATGAGATTTTAGCAGGGTATGATCCTTATTATGTAAGTTTTTTAGCGGATATAAAAAATCCTATTAAATTTTTTAGTGAAGTTTTAGCTATTGTGGATAAAAAAGGTGTTGGAATTTTAAAATTTTTAGCTAAAGGGACATTAGGTAGATATTTAAAGGGTAAAAAAGAATTTCAAAATTCATATTTAGCAACAAAGCTTTTATATGATGTTTATAGAGATATGTTGCCTGCTCTTGTAAAATATGAAGATAAAATAGGAATGGCTTTTTCAATTGAAGCAAGAATGCCATTTTTAGATTATAGATTAGTAAATTTTGTGTTTTCTCTTGAAAATAAATATAAAATTAGGAATGGATGGAATAAATGGATTTTAAGAAAAGCTATGAAAGGTATATTACCAGACGAAGTTACTTATAGAAAAGATAAAAAAGGTTTTCCAACTCCATTTAATAAGATATTAGAGAAAAATAAACATTTGGAAAAATTTATACCTAAAAGTGTAAATGGAGAGTGGGAAAAATGGCGATATGTATCACTTGGAATTTGGAAAGAAATGTTTTTTGAAAATCAAAATGGAGAAGATAATGAAAACAAAAAAAATATTAATGTTACTTGAGCATCCATTCCCACCAGATATTAGAGTAGAAAAAGAAGCAAAAGCATTGCTTAAAGCAGGATTTAATTTGAGTTTAGTGTGTGCAGATGATGGCAAAAAGGAATATAATTGGAATGGGATGAAACTTTATAAAGTTCCTTTTAAAAAAGATATTATTTCAAAAGTTTTAAGAAAAGCACTTGTGATACATCCAGATTTTTATGGATATTTAGATGAATTATTAAAAAAAGAATATTTTGATGTTATTCATGTTCATGATTTAAGGCTTGTTCCAACAGCTCTTAAAATAAAAGAAAAATATGGTTGCAAAGTAGTAGCAGATTTGCATGAAAATTATCCGGCAGGTGTAAGAGAATGGAACAAATCAAGTAGTGGTTTAAAGGGGTTTGTTAAAAGGAGTTTAGATAATTATGAAAAATGGTTTAAAATTGAGAGGGAGGTAGTTAAAAAAGTAGATAAAATCATAGCTGTAGTAGATGAGATGAAAAATAGAATGATAGAACAACATAATATTCCAGAGGATAAAATAATAGTTGTTTCAAATCTTGAAGATGAAGATTTTGTAAAAAAAGCTAAAGTTGATGAAAGTTTGATACAAAAATACAAAGATAAATTTGTAGTTTTATATATTGGCGGTTTTGGAGCACATAGAGGGATAGATACGGCTATAAAAGGTATGAAGTATCTTGATAAAAATGATATTTTGTTACTTTTAGTTGGTCGAGGAAGTAAAAAAATAGAAAATAAATTTAAATCTTTGATAAAAGAAAACAGTTTAGAAAATAGAGTTGAAATAATAGGTTGGCAACCTTTTGAAAAGGTGTTTACTTATCAAAAATTAGCAAATATTTGTATAGTCCCACATAATAGCAATGAACATACAGATAATACCATTCCTCATAAATTATATCAATATATGATGGTAGGAAAACCAATAGTAGTATCATCTTGCCCACCACTTGCAAGAGTTGTGAAAGAATCAAATAGCGGATTGGTTTTTAAAGCTGGTAATCCAAAAGATTTTGCTAAAAGAGTTTTAGAAATTTATGAAAATAAAGAATTACAAGCAAAATTTTCTAAAAATGGATTAAAATATACATTTGAAGATAATCATACTTGGCAAGAAGAGAGTAAGAAATTGATAGCTTTTTATAGAAGTATTTAAGTATAAATTTTATTTATAGATAGAAATGCGAGAGATTAATTATAAATTTTGGGCAGCATTTTTTAAGATTTGAAGTTCCTACTACCTGGCAAATATGGGAAAAAGCTGGGATGAGTTGGGATAGTACACTCAGTTATGCCGACAAAGAAGGTTTCAGATGCGGGACTTGCTATGAGTATTCGGTATTTGATATATTAAATAGAGAAAAGCTAAAGCTGAAAGAAAGACCTTTGATTATAATGGAAGGAACGCTTGTGAATTACCAAAACTTTACGCCAGAAGAAATGGAAGAGAGAATAAAAAATTTAGCGGATAAAGTAAAACAATACAATGGGCAATTTGTGTTTTTGTGGCACAATAGCAGTTTTGGTGGAAGTTGGAAGAAGTTTGAGTATATTTATGAAAAGGTTATTTGTGGTAATTTGTTGTAATTTGTTGTAATTCATCGTAAATTGTAGTTATTTATTGTGATTATGAAAGTGAGTGTGAATGTGAATGTGAAGGTGAGAGCGAATGGGGAAGAAAAATGTTTATAATGGTTGAATAGTATAGTGGTATAATAGTTTAGTAGTGGAGTAATGGAGTGAGGAATGGAGGAAAGCAAACCAAATTTTACATTTGAAGATTTGGATATATGGAAAGAAGCAAGGGATACGAGAAATCAAATATCTAAACTTGTAAAAATTTTTCCAAAAGAAGAGAAATATAGGCTTTCAGATCAATTGATTAGAGCTTCAAGATCAGTTACTGCAAATTTAGCTGAAGGATACGGTAGATTCCATTATAAAGAAAATATTCAATTTTGCAGACAAGCAAGAGGTTCTCTTTTTGAATTGATAGATCATCTAACTGTGGCTTTAGATGAGAAATATATGAATACAGATGAATTCAATTCTTTGAAAGCGGAATGTTATAATTTAATCAAAAAGCTCAATAGTTTAAAAAGTTTAAAATATCTAAAATTCAAACGGAGAAAACAAAATGACTACACCACTACCCACTATACTACTATACCAACCACCAATAAGGAGAGCTAATAATGAAGATATTAACCATTCTCGGTGCTCGTCCGCTAAGGAGAGCTAATAATGAAGATATTAACCATTCTCGGTGCTCGTCTGCAATTTATAAAGGCTGGGGCAGTAAGTAGAGAGATAGAAAGGCGAAGGGCTAAAGGCGAAAGGCTAAGGGAAATTATTGTTCATACAGGCCAACATTATGATTTTAATATGAGTGATATATTTTTTGAAGAGCTGCATTTGCCAAAGCCTGATTATTTTCTTGGTGTAAATGGGCTAAATCATGGCGCAATGACTGGGCAGATGATGGAAAAAATTGAAAAAGTGGCTTTAAAAGAGAAACCAGATGTTATAATGGTTTATGGTGATACAAACTCAACGCTTGCAGGTGCAATTGTAGGAAGCAAACTTCATATTCCAATTGCTCATATAGAAGCAGGGCTTAGAAGTTTTAATATAAAAATGCCGGAAGAAGTAAATAGAATATTGACTGATAGAGTAGTTCAACTGATACAGCTGCGGATAGCTTAATAAAAGTTGATTTTGATTATGTTTAAGAAATACAAATAAATCGGTGGGGAGGATATTAATGAGAGATTATTGGAAAAATAGAGCTAAACAATATGATGCTAGATTTATAAAAATAAAAAATTATTTAAAAACCAATCTTTTTATCGATTTTTTTTGGAGTGTAAGATATGCAGAACAATATTTTCTAAAAAAATATATAAATAACAATGACGTTGTTTTAGATGTAGCTTGTGGAGCAGGAAAAGAAATTCTAGTTAAAAAAGCAAAAAAAGTAATAGGTATCGATATTAGTGGTTATCCAAAAAATATTGCACTTTCTAAAGGATATTATAAGTGCCTTGAATATGAGTACCTAGATTATAAAATAGAAATAAATGATAAAGATATAGATATTGTTACTGCGATCAACCTCAATGCATATGTCAGTTTTGAAGTTTTTAAAAAAATTCTATTTAATGCTCTCAAAAATTTAAAAAAGGATGGTAAAATATTATTAATAGCGGAGCTTGATAATGATGGAATTGGGTATAGAGTAATGAAAAAAATAAGTCCATCTAAATTCAAAAGGTATGTTCTTGGGATGCAACATAACTTTCTTGAATATGAAGATACTTTAAAACAAAAGATAGAAAAAGAATTTCCCAATTTAAAATTGCTTTACGAAAGAGATTTGGTTATAATGTCACCTTTCTCACGCTATCTTGCCTTCTGTTGCAATAAAAATATTGATAATATTATCTTAAAAATATTATCATATTTAGTAGATATACCAATAAGCTTATTTAATAATCTATATATAATTTTCAATAACCGACCCAGAAAATCTTTTTTTAAAGGGACTTGTTTATGAATATAAAAAAGATACTAACGATAACTTATAATGATTTACGCATACCTTATGGACCTTCTGTTCATTTTTTAGAATTATGGAACAATATAAAAGATTTAGATAAAAATATTGAAATAATTGGCATTTCTCCTTCTTGGACTAAAAATAAGGAAATTATAATTAAACCAAAATTCACTTTAAAGGAGATAAATGTCCCCAATATCCCATTTGTTAGACAATTAATTTATGATTTTTATATAATGATTTTTACTCTGTTAAATTATAAAAAATTCGATATTATTTATATTAGACTTTCGAATTTTCATTTATTCTCTGGATTGATTTTAAAATTGTTTAAAATTAATTATATATTGGAATTAAATGGTATCATAAAAGATGATACATTAAATGCTAACAAAAGTCTTTTTTATAGAATATTAGCAACTTATAGTGAAAAGCTTTTATTAAAAAATGCAAAAGGTTGTATTGCAGTGTCAGAAGGGATAAAAAAATTTGCAAGCCAATATTGTGATTGTGAAAACATCAAAGTAATTCATAATGGTGTAAATAGTGAATTATTTGAAATAATAAATTATTCCACAAGCTTGAAAAATATTGTATATGTTGGAACTTTTACCCCATGGGATGGACATAAAAAAATATTAAAACTAGCTACAAAGTTTCCTTCAATCAATTTTATATTTGTTGGAGATGGATTAAATAGGATTCAATTACAAGAAAAATACAGGCATTATAAAAATATTATGTTTTTAGGATATGTAAATTACAAACAGTTAAAAAACATTTATTCCCAAGCGGATGGAGGTATAGTTTTGTATGAACGAAACTTTAGAAACAACATGAAACTATCATCATTAAAAACATTAGAGTATATTGCAAGTGGACTACCGGTTTTTTCAACGAATGTTCCAGGACAAGAATTTATATTTGAAAACAATATTGGTTACGAGGCAGGTAAAAATATTGAAGAAGATTTTAAATGTTTTATATCTAATTATAAAAAATATAAAAAAAATGTTTATTGTTACAGAGAAAAATTAAAAAAAAATGTATCTTGGTCAGTGAAAGCGCAAGGAACAATTCAATTTATAAGAGATATTGTAAATGTGTAGCATCTTAGGATATTACAACTATAATAAAGATATAAAAGTATATAATGACTTATTGAAACATCGGGGGCCAGATAATTCTACTATAAAAAAATATAATTTCAAAGACAAATCTCTTTTTTTAGCTCATAACCGTTTAGCTATCCAAGATTTAGATCCAAAAGCAAATCAACCTATGGAAAATGAAAAATTTGTAATTGTTTTTAATGGGGAGATTTACAATCATTTTGAAATAAGGAAAGAATTAGCTTTTAATAAATGGCAAACACATTCTGACACCGAAACTATCCTTTGGGCTTTTACGGAATTGGGTATTGAGAAAACAATAAATAAATTTAACGGAATGTTTGCAATAGGACTTTTTGATAAGGTTAATCAAAAACTATACCTAATTCGTGATAGAATAGGGATAAAGCCTCTATATTGGACTTTTCAGAATGGAAGTTTTATTTTTAGTAGTGAATTAAAGGGAATTGATGAGAGTTTTAAAAAAGTTGACTATAATGGTTTAATTAGATTTGTAAGCTTAGGTTATATTCCAAATGATAAAAGTTATTATAAGAATATTTATAAATTAAAACCTGCCCATTATTTAATTTTTGATGGTGATAATGTTAAAATTAAAAGATATTGGGATTTGCCAAAAGAAAAAATAGATATTTCGTTTAATGAAGCAGTAGAAGAAGT
>Ga0256842_1002246_pt1 | contig 14166 bp, 12 predicted proteins | sample 4559240metaG_FD_185973 | JGI IMG/M metagenome (GOLD analysis project Ga0256842, IMG submission 185973) | Hydrothermal vent microbial communities from Guaymas Basin, Mexico - 4559-240 | ecosystem: Environmental > Aquatic > Marine > Hydrothermal vents | place: Mexico: Guaymas Basin | collected...
TTTATCGTCAACTACCACCTCTGTTATTACAGTTGCCACTTTAGGCTCTTGTTTTGCAGCAATTAGCCTGTTAATAAGGGTTCTCTCTATCATATACCCCATACTGCCTTCTGTCATAGCACCGCATATATCAAGGGTATAAGGGGGAATCTCACTTATAGCCCTCTCCTGCTGAATAAGAATATTTCCCACCTGAGGGCCGTTTCCGTGAACAATAAGCAACTTATAGCCGCTTTTAATCACATGAAACATCATTTCGGCTGCTTTTTTTGCATTCTCCAGCTGCTCAGCCTGAGTACCCTTCTGCCCCGCCTGTATAAGGGCATTTCCACCAAAAGCGATTACGGCAGTTTTTTTCATTTCGGCTCCTCTTATTTAACCCTGTATCCAGGCTGAGCACCCTCTTCAGGAGTTAAAAGGAAAGGCTCTCCGTCTTCCCCTGACGCCGCAAGCAACATACCGTTAGATTCAACACCCATCAATTTGGCAGGCTTCAGGTTTGCTACAACAACAATCATCTTTCCTACCAGGTCTTCAGGCTTATATTTTTTGCCTATCCCGGCAACAATCTGCCTCTTTTCGTCTCCCAAATCTATTTGAAGTTTAACAAGCTTATTGGACTTTTCAATCTTTTCAGCTTCAACTATCTTAGCCACTTTCAATTGAACTTTGGCAAAATCCTCAATTGAGATTCTGTTATCGTTTTCCACTTTTTTATCCTCCTTTTTGCTCTCTTGTTTTGTATCTTTAAAGTATTCCTCAATATCAATTCTGGGGAAAAGATGCTCTTTAATAGCTTTAACAGCTATACCGCTTTCAAGCACCCCGAACTTTAAAAAAGAAAGAGGGCTTTCCTCTATATTTTTATTGAAACCTAATCTTCCCCATATCTCCTGAGCCTTTTTAGGCATTACCGGAGATAAATACAAGGCTACAAGCCTTAAGGATTCAGCAAGAACATAAAGAACCGTATCAAGCCTTTTCTTCTGAGACTCGTCTTTTACCAGCTTCCACGGCTCAACAGTAACTATAAACTTGTTCAGGTGATTCAAAAAGATCCATACTTCCGCAAGGGCTTTGTGAAACTGATAGGTGTCAAAGTAGCTTTCCCAATTTACTCCGCATGTTTTTGCCAGAGATTCAACATCTTTATACTCTTGAGACTCTCTGTCAGGTTCAGGGATAATTCCCTCTCTATACTTTGAAATCATGGACAAAGTCCTTGAAACAAGGTTCCCAAGATCATTTGCCAGGTCTGAGTTTAACCTGCTTAAAAAAGCCTCGTCTGAAAAATTGCAATCGTTGCCGAATACCATTTCCCTTAAAAGAAAATACCTTAAAGCGTCAGCCCCGAATTGATCAAGCAGATATTGAGGCCTAACAATATTCCCCACAGACTTGGACATTTTCCCTGAATCCTTGAGCCACCATCCGTGAGCGTAAACTGTTTTCGGCAAAGGCAATCCTGCAGACATTAAGAAAGCAGGCCAATAAACAGCATGAAATCTTAATATATCTTTCCCTACAAGGTGCAAATCAGCCGGCCAGAATTTTTTGTAAAGCTCTGTTTCTTCCGGGTATCCCAGGGCAGTTATATAGTTTGAAAGAGCATCCAGCCAAACATACATAACATGCCTTTCGTCTCCGGGAATAGGTATTCCCCACTTAAAGCTTGTTCTTGAAATGGATAAATCTTTAAGCCCGCTTTTCACAAAAGAGATTACCTCGTTTCTTCTATTTTCAGGCTGGATAAAATCAGGGTTTTGCTCATAAAACTCAAGCAGCTTTTTTTGATACTTTGAGAGCCTGAAAAAATAAGACTCTTCTTCAACATCCTCAACAGGCCTGCCACAGTCGGGACACTTATTATTTTTTGCCTGAAATTCTGTTAAAACAGCTTCACATGAAACACAGTATTTACCTTTGTATTTGTCAAGGTATATATCCCCGTTTTCCTTCATTTTTTCAAAAAGTGCTATAGCTCCTTTAATGTGCCTCTCTTCAGTGGTTCTTATAAAATCATTGTTTTTTATGTACAATTTAGGCCAAAGTTTTTTGTAGTTTTCCACAACAGAATCAGCAAGCTCTATTGGCTTCATATTTTTTTCTCTGGCAGCCTTTTCAACTTTCAGTCCATGCTCGTCAGTTCCCGTTAAAAAATAAACGTCATACCCCATTAGTCTTTTGTACCTTGCAACAACGTCGGCAACAACGGTAGTATAAACATGGCCGATATGAGGAAGGTCATTTACGTAATAAATAGGGGTGGTCACATAGAATTTTTTGTTTTCCATACCCTCTCCTTTATTTTTCTTTCATATGAATTCTAATTTATAAAAACTTTAGTTTCAACAAATTTTAGTGTATATATCACAAAGATTAAATTTAATTTGTGTTTAACGTTAATGGAAAGTAAAATATAGGGTATGAAGATCAGAAAAATAAACAAATACGAAATAGTAGATGTTATAGGACAGGGCTCTATGGGAGTGGTATATAAATGCATAGATACAGTGCTAAACAGATACGTTGCATTGAAAACATTAAACCTTCAGCTTGCAAGCAACTCAGAGATTAGAGAAAGATTTTATAGAGAAGCCAAAATCCTTGCTAACCTCAGCCATACAAATATTGTTCAGGTTTACGAATTAAAGGAATACGAAAATTTCTGTTATATCGTTATGGAATATCTTGAGGGAGACAGTCTAAAAAGCATAATAAATAATAAAAAACCTTTGTCCAACCTTTCAAAACTTGAAATTGCAAGGCAGATAGCAAGCGGAATAGCCTACGCTCACTCAAAAGGGGTTATCCATAGAGATTTAAAACCGGCAAATATCTTTATCAGGGAAGACGGGGTAGTGAAAATACTCGATTTCGGAGTGGCCAAGCTTGCCACTTCTGATATGACTGCAAAAGGAGCAATTCTCGGAACAATATCCTATATGGCACCTGAACAGCTCAAAGGATTGGATATTGACGAACGCTCGGATATTTTTTCAATAGGGGCAATAATGTACGAGATGTTTTCCTATCACAAACCCTTTCACGCAACAAATGTAACCGAGGTTATGAGTAAAATAGTAAATTCTACCCCCGATTATATTCCAAGAGCCCCAAGGGATATTAACGAGATAATATTCAAGTGTCTTGCTAAAAATCCCAAAGAAAGATTTAAAAATGCAGAAGAGCTCAGAACCGCAATAGAAGAAATAATAACAAAACTAAAACAAAAAAAACAAAAATCAAAAAGCTTTATTGATCACACCATTACATCTCAAATACTTAACGTGAAAGAACAAATAAAAAAACTAAAAGAATTGAAGAATAAGATTGACGCCCACATCAAAAACGCTAAACAATTCCTGAAAGAAGACAAGCTTGAAGACGCAATTTTGGAAGCAAAAAGGGTTCTCGAGCTTGATAATGCAAATCAAGAAGCAGAGAAGATTATTGAAAAAGCAAAAAAATTCCTTCAATTAAAACAGGAACAGGAAAAACTGAAAGCAAAATGGATAAAAGAAAAGCTTGTGGAAGCTAATGAGCAACACGATAAAGGCAATCTAATAAAAGCATGTGAAATATGTGAAAGTATTTTAAAAGTTGACCCTTCAAATCATGACGCAAAGGTGATAAAATCCATCTGTATAAAAAAGATTAAGGAATTTCTTGAAAGAATTGAATAAATTAGCAATATTTGATTTAGACGGAACATTGGTAGATTCAATAGATGATCTCGTTTTGTCTGCAAACGAGACAAGAAAACTGTACAACCTTCCCCCACTATCAAAGGAAAAGGTATCCTCATTTGTCGGAGACGGACTTAACCTCTTTGTGGAAAGGCTTTTTCAAGACTCCGAAGTGGAATTAAACGAGGCTATTCTAAAGTTTAAAGAAAGATATTTTTTACACCTGACAGACAACACCCGTTTTTACAGGGGAATAATAGAGTGTATTACTACCCTGAAAGATAAAGGTTATATAGTGGGAATACTGTCAAATAAAACCGAAAAACTTTCAAAACTCGTTGTCAAACAGCTTGGAGCGGAAAGTCTTTTTGAATTTGTTTACGGAGGGGACAGCTTTCCTGAAAAAAAACCATCACCCTATCCTATTTTGGAAATCATGAAAAAATTTAAGGGGGAAAAATCAATAAGTTATATGATAGGAGATAGCTGTAACGATATTATAAGCGGAAACAAAGCGGGAGTTAAAACAATAGCTGTAACCTACGGATTTAACGGCACTGCCCACCTTAAAAACTGTAAAGCTGATTTTACCGCAAATTCCCCTGAAAAAATCTGTGATTTTATTTTAGAAAAGAAGTAATTTATTTCAAAAATACCACAAAGGCACCCTCACCGCCGTGAAACTTAGGTGCTACTCCAAAACTCTTAACAATCCCTTTGCCTTCAGTTTTTAACCACTTTTCAACAAAAGGTTTTAGAGACGGACCCTTCTCAGAGTGTTTTCCTTTTCCGGTAATAATAAGAATAATCCTTAATCTTTCTTCTTTTGCTTTTATAAAAAAATGCTTTAATCTCTCTCCGGCCTCTTCTCTTGTCAACCCATGCAGATCTATTTCATCGTCAATGTTTAAAGTTGACTTTTTCGGTATCTTTATTTTGTTAGGTAATGTTTCTTTTTCAACACTTTCCTTTTTAACATCAACAATGGAAAGCTCTTCAATATGTTTAATAAACTCTTTATACTCTTCCTCTTCTCTTTCCTCTTTTTTCAACCCGAAAATCTTTTCCCAGTCTTCGTCACTTATCTTTTTCATTTTTTTCTTAAAACAAGTATCATTCTCCAGGAATCTTTTGAATTATCCAGGGGCTTGTCAAACTTAAAAGAACCGAAAGAGTTCACAAGTTCAAATTGATTTGAGCAATCTATGTAATGGAGAATCTCTTGATAAAGATAAATTCTGAACTTCTCTTCCATCTTGATTTCAAACTCTTTTTCCCCGTCTCTAACCTTAATAACAGGCTTTGTAGTAACAATGTGGCTTAACAGATCTACCTGGCTTCTCTCATTATCCCATTCAACCTCAATCTCAATTGAACCTTGCGATTCAACCCAGCTGTTTGTTGTTGAAGGCTCGTTAGTGATAAACTCTCTCGGATGATTCATCTCAATAATATACAATCCGCCTGTGTCAAGGGCTAAACCCACTCTCTTCAAATGCTCTTCAACATCCTCGTTTCTCAAAAGATAGTTAAATCCCGTAAGTAGGTTTATTGCGCAGCCATAAGTTTTCTCGGAGGTAAAAGAAACCATGTTGTCAACCCAGAGATCCGCAGCTATACCGTTTAACTCCGCCTTTCTCTTTGCATACTCAATCATCTTCGGGGAAATATCAAACCCGCTTACATCAAGTCCTCTTTTCCCCATCTCTATAAGGTGTGAACCTGTACCGCAGGCAATATCAAGGAGAGAAAAATTATTGGATCTGGAATGAACTGCTATCTGCTTTTCAATAAAATCGCACTCCAGATCCAAATCTCTATAGCCAAAGGCTATATCGTAATATTCAGGATAATTGTAAATACTCATCAGCTAATGTTAATTAGCCTTCAAATTCTTCGGATTCTTCTTCACCAGCTAAGTCATTTTCAATGCCTAACCTTGCGCAAGCACCGGCATAAACCTGAAGAGCAGCCTTTTTTGCTTTCTGAAGCTCGGCTAATTTCTGCTTAACTCTTGCAAGTTCTTCTTCAATCTGGTTATCAATATCCGCAATCTCGTTTTTTACATGCTTCAAGGTTTCTTCATAAAACTTTTTTTGATCATCGCTTAATACACCCATGAATACCTCCCGTTAAAATTTAAATGAAAATGTATCATATACTTTTACTTTTACTCCGTTTTTGGTAGCAGGCTCAAACTTCCACTTTTTAAGAGCCTTGATAACCTCTTTGTCCAGTCCGAAAGGATTTCTCATCTTTCTCAAAACCCTTACATCAACCACATTACCGTTTTCATCAATTAAAGCCTGAGCAATTATTGTTCCGTGAATTCTCTTTCTCCTTGCTGCAAGAGTATATTTAGGTTTAACCTTTTTAACAGGAACCGGCTTAACTACATCATCTGTTAAAGGAACCAAATCACCTTCTTTAACCTTAGGTTCCTGAATTTCTACCGGAGTAGTAGCTACTGGAGCCTCTACCTTTTCAGGTGCTTTTTCCGCTTTTGTTTCCACAGGTTGTGTTTCTGCCTGTTCGGACTGAGTTTTTGTTTGAGGCTCAACCTGCTCTTTCCGCTGCTCTGTCTTCTGCTGATTGTCAGACTGAGTCTCTTTAGCGGAAACAGATTCATTAACGGGAGGAGTTGCCTCATTAACCTTATTATTTGTTAAATTGTTAGAAGGCTTTTGTCTCTGTGTTCCCTTTGTTTCAATTGTTTTAGGTTTTTGAGTTTCCGCTACCGTTTTGCCGGAAGATGCTTTCTTCCTGGCCTCTTCAAGCTTTTTCTTTTTCTCTTCTATCAATTTCCTTTGAGCTGCAAGCTGCTGTTCAAGCTTCTTTTTTTGTTCTTCAATCTTCTTCTTGGTAAGCTCTTCTACCATCTGCTGTTTCTTTTTCTCTATATCGCTTAAAACACTGGTCTGAGGTTGAGCTACAGCCTGATCACCCTGCTGGTTAAGTTGACTGTCCTCGAGCTGCCCCTCTGCACTTTCAACCTTCGTTGTCTGTTGAGTTGCCTCCGGCATTTTCTCGGTATCTGTTTTTTGAGCAATTTGAGTTTTTTCCGCAGGTTTCTCGGAACCTTTTTTCGAAGTAATAAAATAACCTATAACCGCAACAATAATCAGTGCCACTATTGCACCAAGCACAAAAACCATTTTGTTACTTTTTTCTTCTTTTTCCAGCTTCTCAAGTTCCTCTTTTTCATACTTTTCAATATCTTCAGGGTTGGGAACAACAACAGTGCCGGTATTGGCTCTTCTGTCAGGTATCTCTTCAAAATCCTCGGATTCCATATCGGCTTCTGATATGGAAAAGTCTTCAGCAGGAGCTTCTTCTTTAACCACATCTTCTTCAACTTTCTCTACTTTTTCTTTTTTCTCAACATCAGGCTCCACCACAAGCCTTTCAGCCATTTCGTTTATTTTGTCTAAATCCTCTTTGTAGAGAGCATTTATAAATTCAGCCACAGTTCTTTCATTTACCGTGTAAGGAAGTGAGTTTAGCACATCAAGGATATCCTGCTCCATCTCTTTGGCACTTTGATACCTCTTATTAATATCTTTAGTTAAAGCCTTTTCAATAATCCTGGCAGTTTTTTCTGAAATTTTCGGATTTATTTCTCTAATCGGGGTATAATCAACATTTCTAACCTTTTCAAGAATATTAATTTCACTATCGGCAAGAAAGCACTTTTTACCTGTCAAAGCCTCGTACATTACAGATCCTAAAGAAAAAAGGTCAGATCTTTTATCAACCTTTTCTCCCCATGCCTGCTCGGGGCTCATATAAAGAAGCTTGCCCTTTAAAGCACCTGCCTGAGTCTGGCTTGCTTTGGTAGCAGCTTTTGCAATACCGAAATCAACAAGCTTTACCTCTCCTTCAAGGGATAAGATTATATTCTGCGGACTAATGTCTCTGTGAACTATATGCAAATCTTTATTGTCCAGGCCTTTTTTTCTATGTGCATAATCAAGGGCACTTAAAACCTTGGAAGCTACAAACAAAACTATGGGCTCAGGTATCTGACACCCCTTTTCCTTGCACTTTATTAGAACCTTCCTTAAATCATGCCCTTCCACATACTCCATTGCTATGTAAAAAGTATCTTCTATCTTTCCAAGATCGTAAATCTGCGCAATATTCGGGTGATTTAGCTGAGCCGCAAGCTTTGCCTCATCAATAAACATTGTTACAAACTCTTCATTCTCAACCAAATGAGGCAAAATCCTCTTTATGGCTACAATTTTCTGAAAACCCTGCACCCCTCTTCTTTTAGCCTTAAACAGTTCAGCCATACCGCCGGTTGCCACTTTTTCAAGCAACAGATAATTTCCGTATTCCGCACCCTTTTCTTTTCCTGTTTTTTCCTTTTTCTCTTTCGGTTTTTCCTCTTCTTTAATCTTTTCAGCTTTCGGCTCTTCAACAGGCTTTTCTTCTTTTTTGGAAACCTTTGACTCAATAACAGCCTTTTTGGTTTTCTTTTTCTTGTCAACCTTTAAGCCTGACAAGGTTTTTTCAAGCTTTTCCTCTATTTCAATCTCAACACTATCAGCCTTTTTCTCGGGCTTATTATCCTTTTTCTCATCAACAAGGCTATCAAGTGTCTGATCTATAAAGGACTCTTCAACTTCATTTATGACATCACTAAAAAGTTCCTCAGATGTGAAAACTTTATCATCATTGTCTTTTATAGGCTTTTTTACCTTTTTCTTAGGTAAGTCGTCAATAACTTTTCCGGATAGGGTTTCTTCAATAATCTCCTCAAACCTTCTTTTGGTTGAAGGTTTCTTTTTTTTCGGTTTAACCGTTTCACTGAAATTTAACTTATTATCTGCTTTTTCCGAATCCATCAATTCTTCCAGAACTTTTGAATCTACCGAAAATCCAACCACTTTTGCTACCTTTTCTTTAAGCACATCATCTTCAACAGGCTCTTCTATAAACTCGTCAACATGGTATGTGTTTTTTGCTAAAGTTTGATATTTTACTCCTTTATGAACAGAGGCAACTACCACAACCTTTGTATCAGGTTTTTTATCTTTTATCTCTTTTATGACATCAAAACCTGATTTTTTAGGGAGCATCGGGTCAATAACTATTATGTCAGGACTCTGCTTCTGAAAAATATCTAAAGCTTCCTCTCCGTTTGTTGCTGTTAATAACTCTCCTTCAATGTCTTTAAATAGGGACTCCCATTGCTCTAATTTCCGAGGTTGATAGTTGACAATCAAAATCTTCTTTTCCATACAGTTACCTCTAACTATTTTTTTTATACTATAACACAAATTTTATACAAATTAAAAAAATTTTTGTAATAAAAATTAGACATCAAGCTTTTTTGCAAACTCAAAAAGTCCCCCTGCTTCAAGTATCTCTTTTTGAACATTAGAAAAAGGTTTAGCATATGTTTTTTTGCCGTTTTTCAGGTTAACAATCAAGCCTGTATCAACATCAACCTCAATTTCATCTCCGCTTTCAGCCTCAATCTCTTCAATATCTTTTGCCTCAATTATAGGAAGAGCTGAGTTTATGGCATTTCTTTTGTAAATAGCACCAAAGGATTTAGCAACAATTAAAGCTATACCGAGAGCTTTAAAGCAGTCTACAGCCTGCTGCCTTGACGAGCCTGACCCGAAGTTCTCACCGGTAATTATAATGTCACCCTCTTTTGCTTTTTTAGAAAAATCTTCCCATCCTTCAAGATTGTCAAGAGCATACTGTCCCATTTCGTTTATATCCGTTATTGCAAGGTATCTGTTGTGAAAAATCATATCAGTATCTATATCGTTAATTAAATTTCCGTTTTTATCTTTTAAAACCCACACTCTACCCTTTATTTTCATATAATCCCCCTTTGCTTCAAAAATTTTACAGGGTCCACAATTTCCCCGGCTACGGCACAAACAGCCGCCACCACAGGGCTTGCAAGGTAAGTATCGCCGTCTCCCTGCTTACCTCTAAAATTTCTATTTGATGTGGATATTTGAACCTCTCCCTTTCCCGTCATGCCTATTTGTCCGGAGGCACACCCTCCGCATCCGGGATTTGAAACTATAACACCGGCGTCATAAAGAATATCAAGTATACCGTCCCTTAAAAGCTTTCCGAAAACCTCTCTTGTTGAAGGAACAACCTTAACCATTACCCCTTCTTTAACCTTAAAATGTTTAAAAATTCTTGCCGCAAGTTCAATGTCTTCGTATCTTCCGTTTGTACATGAACCTATAAAAACAGAGTCAACCGGAGTGCCTTCCACCTCTTCCACATCTTTTACATTGTCCGGTTTAGGAGGGCATGCTATTTGAGGTTTTAAATCCGATATGTCAATTGTAATTACCTGTTCGTACTCTGCGTCTTTATCAGCAACCACCGGCTCAATTGACGGATCGTTTTTAACCTTTCTAAAATGCTCAATAATCTCCCGATTTGGAGTAATAAAGCCTATAATCCCTCCCATTTCGGTAACCATTGAAGAAAGGGTTATTCTCTCGTAAAGGTTCATATTGTCAATTACCTTTCCGTAAAACTCAATTGCTCTACCAAGAGCCCCTTTGGAGCCTAATTTTCTCAAAGTAAAGAGTGTTAAATCCTTTGCGGTTACAGGAAAGCGGTATGGCTCTCCCTCAAAAACTATCTTTATTGTAGGGGGAACCTCAAACCATGTTTTTCCGGTTTTAAATGCAAATGCAATATCCGCATCCCCCATGCCCTGACCGAAAGCCCCAACCGAGCCGAGAATATTTAAGTGGGAATCTGTCCCTACAAAGGTTGAGCCGGGCCAGCACAACCCTTTCTCAATTGCAACATGGGAACCTATTCCGGAATCAACATCGTAAACCTTTATCCCTCTTTTCTTAGCAAACTGCCTGCAAAAGTGCTGATTGTTTGCATAGGGAATGGTTTTTGCGGGGGCCACGGTGTCAAAGGTAAAGAATGTTTTTTTAGGATCGTCTACCTGAACATCTTCCCCGTAATACTGGTAAAGCCTTTTTACAACATTAGGGCCTCCGAAATCCCTTGCTGTTCTTGTATCAATATCAAGCCAGATAATGTTGCCAACCTTTACTTCGTCTTTAGTATGCTTTTCAAATATCTTTTCAATAACGGTTTTACCCATACTCTCCCCTTCCTCAGTATTTTTCAGAAAGATTTTAACTGTTTTTTCTTAAAAAATCTATTATTGCGACGTTTTATTTTAAAGGAAATTTATATTTCGGTAGGTTTCTGCCCTATTACCATATTCTTACCTAATTCTTTTGCCTTGTACATAGCGGAATCAGCTTCGGCAAGCAATCTTTTTTCGCTTTTAAAATTACCGTTTTCAAAGGTTGAAACTCCAAGGCTTGCGCTTACCCCTATCTGGTTTGCATTGCACAGTAATTCAATAGAATTGATAATCTTTCTTAAAGATTCGGCCTTTTTCATAGCTTTTTCAAAGTTAGTGTTTTTCAGGATAATTACAAACTCTTCTCCCCCGTACCTGCAAACATAATCGGATTCCCTTACTTTTGACTTTAAACTCATAGCAACTTTCTTTAGAATCTCATCCCCGCAGATATGGCCGAATGTGTCGTTTATCTTTTTAAAATCATCAAGATCAATAAAAATCAAAGAAAGGGGAAGGTTTGCTCTCTTGTGAAAAAGGAATTCCTTTCTTAACAGTTCGTCAAAATATGTTCTATTGTAAACATTTGTCAGCCTGTCTTTTATAGCTTTATCAAGAATCAATCTGTTTAAATCAAGGTCTATGTCGTCCTGGTAGGCAAACTTAAAGGCACATATATCCCCTAAAAAAACCCTTTGGCCGCTTTCAAGCTCAACTCTGCTTACCCTTATGCCGTTTACAAAAGTACCGTTAGTGCTATTTAAGTCTTCAAGTATAATTTTACCGTTTTCATTTTTAACCACGCAATGCTTTCGGGAAAGAGAGGGGTTATTTATCACAACATCGCATTCACTTCCTCTCCCGAAGAAAACCTTTTTCTTTTCCTCAAGGTTTATCATCTGCCCGAATAAATCCCCGGCAATAACAATTATTGTGGGAATTAAAGTAACTTTATCAGCAGCCTTCTTTTTTAGCTCATTAGGTTTTATTATTTGTGTTGTCCAGTCTTTATTCTCTTTGTGTTCCATAACTTCCTTAAAAAAACTAATATATAGCTTAATTTATCAAATTTTCCAACAAATGCAAATTTTTTTCAAAAATCTCTATTTTTTTATATCTCTATTAAAATTTAATAGGAGGGATAGAGTTAATCAATTCTTTTGTAAAACTACTTGTAGGGGAACTAAAAACATCCTCTGTTTTGCCGTAATCAACAACCTCCCCTTTGTACAACACCGCAATTCTGTCGCTTAAATGCCTTACAAGATTTAAGTCATGGGCAATAAAAAGAAAAGTTAAGCCTAATTCTTTGTGTAATTCCAAAAAGAGATTTATAATCTGGGCCTGAATTGATACGTCTAAAGAAGAAACAGGTTCATCTGCAATAATAATCTCAGGTTCAATTGCCAAAGCCCTTGCAATACCCACTCTTTGCCTCTGCCCTCCTGAAAGCTGATCGGGGAACCTCTCCATAAACTCTTCAGGAAGGTTTACAAGAGACAACACCTCTTTCACCCTTTCAAGCCTTTCTTTCCGGGAGCCAATTTTGTGAATGTCAAGAGGCTCTTTTACAATATCTTTTATCTTCATTAAAGGATTAAAAGAGGTGTAAGGGTTTTGAAAAACAACCTGGACCCTTCTTCTGTATTCCCTTAATTCGCTTTTATTCATTGAAAAGATATCTTTTCCGTAAAAAAGGATTTTTCCCCTATCGGGTTTTATTAGCCTTAAAATCAATCTGCTAATAGTAGTCTTTCCCGAACCTGATTCCCCTACCAGTGAAAAAAACTCTCCCTTCTCTATGTGAAAAGACACGTTTTTTACTGCGGTAATCTTTTTTTTCTTTAAAAATCCCTTTTTTAATTCAAATATTTTCCATACCTCTTTCAACTCTAATACAGGTGGCATCTTACTTTCCTTCCATCAACCTCTTTTAAATCGGGATATTTTTTCTCGCAAACTTCTGTTTTTTTTAAGCACCTGTCAGCAAAAGGACATTTATTTTCTTCTTTAACCCTATGGGGAACATTTCCGGGTATGGCATCAAGAAATTCTTTTTTTTCTTTTTTTATAACAATGCTTTTTAAAAGCCCTTCGGTATAAGGATGAAGCGGATTTTCAAAAACCATCTCAAAATCCCCGTCCTCCATAATTGTACCGGCATACATAACAATCACCCTGTCAACAAGGTTCTTCAACAGTAATAAATTATGGGTAATAAAAATTAACGAGAGCTTATTTTTCTCAACAATGGATTTTATCAATTTAATAATCTCTTTCTGGGTGATAACGTCCAGAGCGGTTGTCGGTTCATCCGCAATAATTACATCCGGATTTAGCATTAAAATAAGAGCAAGGTAAATTCTTTGAGCCATCCCTCCGCTTAATTGAAAGGGATAAGAATTAAATACATACTCCGGATTTTCTATTTTTACAAGCCTGAAATATTTTACAGCAAGCTCCTTTGCTTTTTTCTTAGTTTCAGCCACTCCGTGGGAAAGAAGTGTTTCCACCACCTGGCTGCCTACCGAAAACACAGGGTCAAAGGCACTTTGAGGTTCCTGAAAAACATACCCCAACCCTCTTCCCCTCAAATTTCTTAAACTATCCTTGGACAGATGAAAGATATTATCTCCTTTAAACTCTACCTTGCCGCTTACAACCCTTCCGTCTCCAAGAATAATGTTAAGAAGTGATAGGGATAAAACAGATTTACCGCAACCGGATTCTCCCACAAGCCCTATTCTTTCCCCCTTTTTTAAAGAAAAGGAAACATCTCTTACGGCAACGGTTTGAGGGTAAACAACCTTAAGATTTGAAACCGTCAACAAACACATTAAAACAAAAACTCCTTATCGTACTTTAAACCGAAATAATTGTAAGCAAGCTCGGTAGCAACCCTTCCTCTTGCGGTTCTTTCAATAAACCCTATTTGAAGGAGATAAGGCTCATACAACTCTTCTATGGTAACCTTGTCTTCCGAGATTGATGCTGACAAAGTGTTTAAGCCTACAGGTCCCCCGCCGTAATTTTCAATAATTGTTTTTAAAATCTTTCTGTCTATCTCATCAAGCCCTTTCTTGTCTATCTCAAGCTGATCAAGGGCATACTCTGCAATTTTAAAGTCTATTTTCCCGTCTCCCTTAACTTCCGCAAAATCTCTTACCCTTCTCAACAACCTGTTTGCTATTCTGGGAGTTCCCCTTGATCTTTTGGCAATTTCATTAGCTCCTTCGTCGTTTATTTCTATCCCCAAAATACCGGCTGTTCTTTTTATAATTCTTACAAGCTCTTCAATATTGTAATAGTTTAACCTGTGAATTATTCCAAACCTGTCCCTTAAAGGAGCCGTCAGTAAGCCTGCTCTGGTGG
>Ga0256842_1002247_pt1 | contig 14165 bp, 20 predicted proteins | sample 4559240metaG_FD_185973 | JGI IMG/M metagenome (GOLD analysis project Ga0256842, IMG submission 185973) | Hydrothermal vent microbial communities from Guaymas Basin, Mexico - 4559-240 | ecosystem: Environmental > Aquatic > Marine > Hydrothermal vents | place: Mexico: Guaymas Basin | collected...
TGTGGTATATGAAAATATGAGGGATAGAAATTGGAGAAAGCCTTTACCAGGGGTAAGACATTGTTCTTATGAATTGAAACAAATGTTTCATTTAAAATTCCAGACACAATTCTCTTGACAACTGCCAACTTTCACAAAAACCGGATACATCTCTATAAGCTCATCCACAGTTCTTAAATACCTGCTTCCGGTCTCAAGAAGTGCTTTCTCCCCCACAAGCCAATCATCCCCCTGCCTCTTATAACAACTCCTCACTCTCCCTTTCCTGTCCTGCCAGAGCCACTTGATAAAACCAAATCCACCATCAACCACAAATATCCTTCTTTCCATTCCCTCCATTGCACACCTCCTGCTTTTGATTTTCAGTTTTTTAAAAATGCAAATCAGGTAACAGCACGGACAAAAATTAAAGTAAAACTTCCAGAAACGGCAGAATATCTTCCAGAAAAGAAAATACTGCTGACATTTATTGAAAATTTATTTCCAGAAATTGAAAAATTACAGACAGAAATTTTAATAATACAGTCTCTATTACTGACAGAAAAAATCCGGACAGTTTATATATCAAATTTGATAAACAAGTTGGCTAAAGGTAACTTTGAAAATTTTTTGGTCAAGAATATGAAAATCTGGCAGTGTTGTTACCAGAGATGGCAGAGATTGGTCTGGTGTCTGGTTTGGCTGAAATTTTGACTTCTTTAATATAATAAAATCCACACGCTTAATCGTTATAAATAAACACCTCAAACTCTTCAATTTCAGGAGATTCAGCAGGTGATGCTGAAGGTTCCAGGCTTTCGCAACTATTTGTTTCATCCTGATTTTTTCTAATTTTCTTTAGCATTGCCCACACGTGCTTCCTTATTACCTTTATTTTCCTCTTCAACATTTCCTCTGCACTCTTTGTGGGCTTTATCCCGAACCTTGCCATCACCTCATATACAAGAAGATCTATATTCACCTTCTCTCCCTTCTCCCATTTTTCTTTTATCCTTGAATAAATGTATGAATCAAGCTTGTTAAAATGACAGGTTTCTATCAATTTTAACCTTTGATCGTAAGAAAACCTTGCAAGCTGTCTCTTTAAAAACATATACTTACTCCATATTCTTGAAATCACCTCAAGAATTCTTAAATCCTCTTCGTCAAAACTGCCTTTAATAATTTTTTTACGAATAAAAAGCTCTATGTCCTTCTGCTTGAAACACCTGAATCTTTTTAAAACCTCTTCGGGAATTCTCATCCTTTAAACCTGTACTGCAGCTCTCATAACTCTTCCTTTTCTACTGCTTCTTCTATGTCTTATTATCTTCTTTCTTTTCCTCATGACCTCAAAAAGCACGGGAAAATAATCCGGAGTACCTCCCTCTTTGAACTTCTCTATATCACTTGCAAGACACCTGAGAGCCACAACACTTCCTCCAAGAACATCCTCAACCCAGAAACGAGCATTTTCCGTATAAGGCCATGCAAGCTCCCTCCTCCATATCATCTTCTCCTCTCCTGTAAGTCTGCTTTTTGCCAGAAGCCTTATCAGGGTTGCAAACCAGTCCATAATCACCGCCTTTGCAAGCTTCTCCTCCGGAGTCAATCCCCCCTCACACATTAAAATGTAACTAATGTCAAGCATGCTCAACTGCCTCCACCATGTTTTTCACCTTGCCCGCTTTATTCCATCCAGATAAACAAGCTTCCTTCCCATGAAAATCACATATCTTAAAATTCCTTTTCCCACTGCCTCTCTGAGAACATCATGCACCTCCCCCGGATCAATCCGTGCATTCTGGCAAATTTTTGAGAGCTCTTCCTTATTCAAAGGAAGAGTGTGATACCTCTCCGCAAGCCTTTTTAAAAGAATCAACCTTTCTCTCCTCATACTTCTCAAAAACTTTCCCACAAAGAACCATTTTTCTCTTCTTCCTCAATCCTCCCCGCTGCCTCACCAGCATACCACTTTTCAAGAAGCTCCCTCACGTCCCTTATCCCGATGCTTCTGTAAAAATCTTTCTTTTTCCTGAAATACTCCCCCACACATGTCTCAAACTTTTCATAATACTTCCCCCATCTCTCCCGATGCCTCTCAAGAAGCCTCCTGTTCCCGCAAATAAAAGGACACACAACACAGGCTACACGGTTAAAACCCTCATCATAAAGAGAAGGATAAGGCAACTTATACCTCTCTATGTACTCCCACACATCCTTCTCAGTGAAGTGAAATATCGGAGCATATACATAATTCCTTGCATCGGGATTGTAAGAAATTCTTCCTCTCTTAGCCCTTTTCCATGACTCATCAGCACGAATCCCCACAACAATACGCCTGCCTGCCTCTCTTGAGTTTGCCGCATGCTTGAGCTTCGTGCAGCACCACCTCTTTGCCTTCGTCGGAAGCCCTGCCCGCACAAGCCACTGCCAGAAACTCCTCTTCGGCTTAATCCATCTCACCTCAGGATAATACTTCTTCATGAACCTTATAACCTCAGGAGGATCAAGTGTTGTGAAGTTGTAATAAACCTCATACTTCACACCCGCCCTCTTCACAAGATCATACATCACTATGCTGTCCTTTCCCCCTGAAAATTTGACAATATAACCCTCAGAAGGCTCATGCTTTCGTAAAAATTGAATCGCTTCCTGAATTTTGTAGTCGAGAAACATATTAAATAAATAGGAAAGGGGTAACAATAGAAGTGAAAAACTGAGGTTGTTACCGTAAAACTATTGAGCTTAAAAAATAAAAAGGAGGGCTATAACACTTACAGATCAGTAAGACCGATCTGAAAAGATGAAAGTTCTTCTACCTCGTTATGCCCATGGTAACCGAAATTTTTACCTATACTAAAACTTCTATTATTTATGTTATCTTTAATCTTTGCCTTGACTGTAATCGATTCTAAAGATAAAATTTATATTATAAACAGAATTGAGGCAAATATAGACATGCTTTCTAATGATTTTAATAAGGCCCCGCTTAAGGTGAAGGGAATGAAGCTTGAAGTATTTAACGGAACTTACTTGATAATGAAGGATAAGGTAAGGGTTGAGTTTTTGAGGATGGAGAATCAGTTACCTCCTAGGAAGTAGAAGCATGTTTGCTATCCGTTATTATGAAATAAAATACTTGCCAGATCTAAAAATAGGGGAAGAAATTGAAAGCATTTATCAAAAAGCTCTACAAGGTATGGGAGAAGATACACCACATACTCGTTTGAAATATCTTGGAAAGTCTGAACATGATTTGTTCGATAAGTACCTTATTATTCATGAGAGACCAGTAGATATTTATGGTAGGTACAAAAACCAGCCTATAAGGTACTATATTGCAGAAGAAGAAGTTGAAGTATTTAAGCATATAGAGGCACCTTTTGTTATAGCAAAAGGATGCAAACAAGTTGTATTGGAGGCGTTTGAAATGTTGAAAGTCGATAAGAAAATAGATTTTGTTCATTATGAAGTTGATATCCTTTCTTTGAAGAAGGATTTACAAGAGGGAAATGTAAAAGGAGCTTGGTTCCGAGAGCTTAATCAAGCTAATGTAGAGGTGGCAGGTATATTTGGTGCGTCCGTGGACCAGAGCGATTTGTGGTCTGAATTGAAATCTACAGGGAAACTCACAGCAATACTTATTGAACATAATCGCAATAGCTTTATGGTGACTAGAGAGGGAGTTATTCTCATATACAGACCATGGAGTGAAAAAAGATCCTTGGAAGAGGTGATGGAAATTCTACCAGTTATTAAGAATTATTTTATAGTTTAATAAGGAATGTAGTTGTCATGTTGAAAACGGGTGTGATAGCTTTTTTTGTGAGTTTTGTCATCGTGTCACTTCCTTTATATTTTGTACTGAAGCATATTTCAGATTCAAACTTAAAAGATGTTATATTGGTAATCGCTCCTGCACTAATTAATGGATTTGCTTATGCGATTTATGTTGGTTTCAGGAAAAGCACATTGTGGTATAAATTCAAATACTACCTTTCTGGCAAACCTATAACATGGCAAGTCTCTTATTTGTTTAAAGGAGATACCTATATAGAATTAAATCACATTGTAGACGATATTCAAAAAACATTCAAGACAGCATACCATGATATCAAAGTTCATGCGCAAGGTCTTGATAAATGCATACTAACATTTAACGGGGTCTTCATGGAGGTAAAACAACAATCGTCTCACGGAATACCTATGAGTGAAGGAGTCTCTTTAAACATTTTACTTCAGGCTGAGAGTCCGATAAAAACCCTGAAAAGATATCACTATAGTAACTTAATAAAGCAATTGCCAGAGGTGATAGAGAAATATGGCTTCAAAATGAACAAGGTTACCATAAAGTATATAGGAGCGAGACCTAAATTTATTAAAGAAATTGAAGAAAGAGAAACATTAGAGGTTGAGCAGTACAAAATAAATTTCAAGCAAAGCCAAAACCTGAACCTATCCACTCAAGATGATAATATTGTATGTACAGGTAAAGATATTGAAAAGTGTTATGTACATGCTGACTTTCTTATGTTTCATTAGTTCCTAACCCCCCTACAAATTCAAATCATTCGGTTGTTGCGGGCTATTTTTTGATTGTCTTGGATATGAATGTTTCAGCACTGCTTTCTCAGGACTTCGGAATGCTTATCTACGAAATCATGAGGGAAATTTTTCAGTATGTATCTTGCGAAGAGATAAACAAAAATGGAAATAGTCTCTTGAACACATTCTTCACTTATTTTGAAAAGCTGGAAAGATCAAAAAAAATTAACAATCAATAGAATAATTGTAAACTACTCCTCATTGAAATGAGGAACTTCCCGCAGGTTCAAAAACATCTTCTCAAGAAGACAGTTTTTTCATCTCTTTACCCGCCCATTGGAGACATTCAGTTAGCGTTTGTAATTCTGCATCTCCCAAAACAGTAACAATAATACTGAAGTATTAATTAGAGATATACTTTATGACCAGCGTATTGCTAGGCTTTGGGATTAAAAGCTTATGTACAACCAGTAAGAAACTTAAGAGTTTTTTATTATTTTTGTTCGTTTAAATTCTCATTCAAACAAATGCAGGATGTTAAGCAAAATTTTGTCCCACTTCTCTTCTATCTTTTTCAAAATTTCTATTTCTTCGTCTAACTTATCAATTTGCTCAACCAACCTGATTACGTCAATAAGTTGAGGTGCAGATTTTTCACTCAGCATGTATTTATAAACAGCTTTTTTCACGGTTTCAAAAGGATATAGACTAAGTGCTTCCATCCAGATTTCTATAAGCAAATCAGAATACTTTTTGTTATAAAATTCAGCCAGCATGGTTATGAGTCCCAAAAACTTTTTCTTTTCTTCAAGCTTCCACATAACTATTTACTCTCAAAATTATTACAAATAAAAATTTTTTTGAAGTAACAGATGAAAGAGGTTACTACAAAATCTTCTTCAGGATTTTCTTCTACATTAGGAGAAAAAAATAATTTTTTATTTTTTTTTGTAGAAAATGTAGGTAACGTAGGTAATGTAGGTAACGGGATTTAAAGGTTAAAATTTTTGTAGGTAACGTAGGTAATGTAGGTAACGGCAATTTTTTCTTCACTTTTAAATAAAAAGGATATGTATATATAGCGTTACCTACATTACCTACACTTCTAAAGTTCAAAAATAGTGCGGTTTGCAGAAGGCGATTTTTGATGTAGGTAACGCCCCCCGTTACATATATTCTTGAGTGAAATAGTAAAAGTTTAAAATTTTAATTAGAAAGATTTTTTCTGAATTCACCTGAAGGATAAGTAAAACACAATATATAGTAGTGCTATAGGCCCTAAAGACTACAAGATGTAGTAGGATTTGGAAGTATGCTTTTACATTATCAGAAGTGATTTTAAACAATTTCAACCGATTTCTGTTGACTTTATTTATAGTTAATTTTTTTTCTATTTTTAGAAAAAAATTTTTTTAAATAAAAAGTGGTGGTAACGGTGGTAGTGGTGGTAACGGGATTTGAAAGGTATGTCCTTTTTAAAAAGGTGGTAACGGTGGCAATGGTGGTAACGGGGTTTGGAAGGTTGAAAAAAATTTTTAAAAAAGTAGGGGGATATTCTATAAAGCGTTACCACCTTTTTTCTGTCTTCTGAATTCAAGAAATAATCAGGATTGCAGGGCAGTCATTTTTGAGGTGGTAACGGTCCCGTTACCACCTTTTTGAAATTCTTTAGAAATAAGAATTAATCAAGGATTAAAAACAGATCTGTGTGTAGTCATCTTTTATTTGGTTATCACCCTGGTTACCACCACGATGGCTCTACCAAATTTTTTAGTTTTCACAGAAAAGCGATATGAAAAAAATTAAAAAGGAATTTCTGAATCCAAAATGTCCGGAGATAAACTTTCTACATCTGTTTTTTCTGTGACTGATTCCTGTAAGGAAGTTTCATCCATATCTGGAGAAAGAAGCTTTACAAACTCATGTACAGGAATTTTTATTGTAGAGATTTTAGAACTTCTGGTTCCTATTTTAAAGCTTTTAATCACATGTGGTAGATGCATTATTTCTGCAAGGTTTTTCAGTGTTGCTATTTTTATATTTAAAATGGATAAAATTTTTGTTGTAAGATAAACCATATCTTTTTTTACAAAAGCAAAAGGAAGCTGTTCTATAATTTGTGGTAATTCTTCAGAAGGAATAGAAGACAGAGAAGGAATTTTTAGCTCTTTCCTAATGTAGTCTTTTATTTCTGATATAATTGCCATTCTAAGTTCATCCTCATAGTTAGTAAGTGTGAAGTCATCTTCACATTGTAAAGCAATCCACTCCGGGGTTGTAAGTCCTGCGTAAGTATATATTTCTTTCAGTATTTTTTCTGCAATTTTGAATTGAGTGTCTTCCGAAAGTTCAAGAAGAAAATCAGCGTATTTGTTTATATTGGATATTATAAAATCGCCTATATGAGAGAGAAGTTGTTCTGCGTATGTTTTTATAGTATTGAAGCTTTTACTCTGTTCTTCTTTTGGTCTTTCAGATATGCTGAAAGAAATAATGAAGAATCTTCTTATAAATGCATCGTCGTTGGGGACAAAGTGATTTGAAGTGAAAACAATATTTGAAAGAGCTGGTATTTCTATGTACTGTCCGTATGAGTATTTTCCTCTGGCTATAATATTTGTCATTGCATTTTTAATTGCTTCCATAATATCTTCTTTTGAAAGTGCTCCTTTGGGCTCTGAAATTATCTTTGGAAAAGTATCTTCTGAAAGTGTATTCCCCAATCGGGCAATTGTATCTATTGAAGAACCTGCTTTTTCTCCAATTCTACAATAGTTTCTATAAAGATTTGCAAATAAAGTAGTAATTGTGGTTTTTCCTATACCAGATGGTCCAAATAGATAAAGTCCTTTCAGCATGTTCTTTCTTTGTTTTACGGCGAAAGTAAAAGGAGCTGTTATAAACCATTTGAAGATAGTTGCTGATTTTTCTCGCATGTGTCCGTAGTGTATATCAATAAGTTCATTTAAAAAAATAAGAGCTTTTTTAAGGTCTTCCTTTGAAACATCACGCACTTGGATTCTTGAGAGTTTGAAAGAGCTGTTAAAGAAGAAAATTCCGGGTTTGGGAATTTCAACTCTCTCAGTGATTTTTTTTTCAGTTATTAAATCATCAATGCACTTTGAAAGAGCATCTCTTATTTTCTGGTTTGAAATGATCATGCTTTCATTTTTCATTTTCATAACGAAATCTTCAAAGCTTGTATTTTCAATTTTTTGAGTCCTGTTTTTTGTAATGATAACAAAATCAAACTTTGGTAAGGAGCCAAGTGGATCTATGTACTTTATTCCCTCTACAATTCTGAAGGATGCAACCAGTTTGGAATAATAAAAACTCACGTATTCATACGCTTCTTTTTCCTTTTTTTCTTTCTTATCATAAATTTTTACTTTTTTCAGAAAAAAGGATTCTATTTTATCTGGAGAATTGGTGTTTATTTGAGTATCTGATATTTCTTTAACTTCCTGTACTTCCCAGAGTTCACTGCTTTTTTTAACAAATGCATACCTTTTTTTTATTTTTGAAAAAGAAAAAGGAGCTGTATAAAATGCTGTTTCAGTCTCAAAAGCCTGATTGTTTAAAATTCTCTTTTTAATTTCTTTATACTCTCTGATGTCTTTCTGTTTTTCTGAAAAAGAAAGTTCTACATTTGCAATTCTGGAAAGTTCTTTAAGAGCAGTTATAAAATCTGTATTATAGTATTCCTGGTAAAAAGCGATGATGTCGTATCCTTCATTATCGTGAAAATCATATCCAAATTCATATTCTCCATCCCGGTAAACAGCAAAAGATGGAGTTCTATCCGGCTGATGAAAAGGACAGTGATACAGATCGTAATGAGAACAATGCTTAACAAACTTTTCAGGAACAAGGTCATAAAAACTTACTCTTCTTTTTACCTCATCTATCACTTCTCTGAAATCTGAAAAGCTTTCTCTTTCTTCGGCAAGTTTTCTTTTCTTTTCATTTATTCTCTGCCTTATTTTCTGCAGTTCTTCCAGTTTTTTTTGCTTTTTGGCATGTAAATCCTTTACCAGCCGCCTGATCTTTTTCAATGAATCACTTTTTACTTCTCTTTTTTCAAGATTATCGGGATTTACGTAAAGAATATCATAGCTCAGGAGTTCTTCACCATTTCTGTATGCACTTGGAAAAAATGTGATCAATCCCTGTTTTTTTATTTCAAAACCGAAATTATCGAGCAAATCTTTATTACTAATTCCTGCAGGAACCTGCAGAAGCTCAGGGCTGAGGTAAATGTGATAGCCCTTTGATATGCTCTTTGTGATGAGGTATGTATCTTTTTTAACATCCTCCAGGAAGTTTTCAATGCTGAAATACTTACTGAACTTATTCACGTCGTCAATATCAATCACAAAAAGATCCTGGTCTTCTGCTCTCAGTGCCACACCAGCGTTGTAAATACCTGCAGAATAGCTGTCTGCGATTCTTCCAAGCCAGTACTTCACATCTTCAGAAGTAATCTCCGTCTTCCAGCTCTTTTTGAGAAGAGGTTTTTTATTTACCTTTCTCTTTTCTTCATCCCAGGAAAAGCTTTGAGGGACAAACACGATTTTATCTGCAAACTTACTCTCCCAGAACTTAAGCACCGAGTGTCTTCTGAAGTCTTTAAGAAAGGCAAGAGACTTTATAAATTCCTTAAAAATTTCTGAAAATACTTGATTTTTTTGATTTTTTTCTTTATAATTACTCATAGGAGGGGTTCCTTTTCAAATCATTTTTAATGACCCGTGTTTTTAAAGCCCGCCTGAAAAGGCGGGTTTTTTATTTTAAGCATGAGATTGCAGCTAAGCATAAGCACACAACCTCTCCACTTTTTCAACTGTTCTTTTGATCATCATTCTCACTCCGTTTGGATGCCTGTAATTCAATTTTTTCTGAATTTCTTTCAGTTTTTTTCCCTGTTCTATGAGAAAGAGAAGTTTCTTTTCCTTCGGACTCAGGGTTTTCAGTGTTCTTTCTCTCTGCATGTATTTCTTTTTGTTCTTTTCCTGCCTCTCTATAAGGTCTATAAGGCTGTTTTCAGCTGTTCTGAAATCTGCAAGAATCACTGAATTTTGAAAATTTTCTTCGTCTAAAAACTCTGCAGCTTCAAGTCTTTTAAAAGGTGCCCTGCTTTTTGTTTCAAAGCTTTTACCTCTGGCAATTTTGTATTCAGATGGAATATCTGCAAACTCTGCAAACCTTGCTCTGAGCATTCCCCAGAAAAATGCGATAAAGGGCTCACAGTGCTCAAGACTGCACCTGCCGTTTCTGAAGTGTTTGCAGTTTATGCAGAACTTTTCGTAAACTCTTTTTCTTGCTTCAAAAGCGACTAAAAAGCTTTCCTGAGAGAAGTCTTCAAGCGAGAGTCCGGAAGTGTAGTGAATGAACTGTTTTGCTCTTTTGAGAACGGCACCTCTGTACTGCTGAACGTACCTAACCGCTTCTTCCCACAGCTTTTTTTGCAAAAGAGCCCATTTTTGCATCATTCTGTGCCTCCTTTTTGTGTCTTTTTAAAGCTGTGTAGAAGATTTTAATTATCTTTTCAGCTTTAAGTCTGTCATTACAGGGTTTGAAAATAAACTGCACTTCAGGATCATAATTCTTCATTTTGGTTCTCCTGAAGAATTTTTTCAGAAGTAACATTTGTATCTTGACCATTTTGCACTATGGAATTAAAATCAATTTGAGAAGGATTATCCCAGAAGGAAGGAGGAAGATTTAATTCTTCTAAAATTTTTTTGCGGTAATAAGGATTTTTTTTCTTATCATGAATAAGGAGACTAAGGTAAGAATGCGTAATACCAAGTTTTTTGGCAAGTTGCGTAATTGTTATTCCCTTACACAACATAATTGCTCTGATAATTTTCCCTGCTTTGGAGGAAGAAATTTCGGAGGAAGAAACGTTTTTTTTCATTTTTCCCTCCTTTATTACCTTTTTGCAGTAACATTTTTTATTTTGATATAAGTAATACTGCAAAAATGTATTTTTGTCAAGAGGAGTGAGAAAAAATTTTTACTTTTTTGTGTAAAAAATTAAAAAGGAAGTGAAAAATTATGGAAGAGATGAAGCAAATTACTTCTCAAGAATTGAAAGATTTACGCAATGCAACTTTAGGAAAGAGGTTAAAGTGGGTGATTAAAAAATTAGGAATGAAAGGAAAAGAATTTGCCCAACAATGCGGTCTTTCGTATCGTACTTTAACTGATTATTTGAATGATAAAAGAACACCAGGAGCAAGCAACCTGAAGCCCATTGCAGAGACTTTTAATATAAATCTTCACTGGCTGATAACAGGTGAGGGATATCCTTTTGTTGAGCCGGTTAAGGAACCGGTTAAAGAAGTTTCTGAGCCTGAAAGAGAGAAAAGGGTGGTTGTTTCGGATGAAGAGCGGGGGAGGATGGAGGATTTGCAGGAAGAAATAGATCAGGTAAGAGGAGAAAGGAGAGGGGACAAGGAGGATTTGAAGGAGGAATTTGAGCACATTGCCCGGTGTGTGGAAGTGGTGTCCGGTCTTCCTGAAGAGGAAAGATATGTAAAGCTTTTTGAAATGGTGGGAGAAAAATACGGAATAAAATTTCTTTTTCATCCGGACTTTGGCAGAACTGAAAAGGGAAAACCCGGGAGGAAGCTTGAAACTGTGAGAGATATTATAGAGGCGTACTATGAAATAGATGATTTTATCAGGCAGGCAAAAGAAAAGATAATGGGAGGTTAAAGAGGGAGAGCCCGGGTATGCCGGGATGGTTAAAAAGAGAGCTTGAGCTTTTAAAAGCGAAGTATTCGCTTTACTTTATCATTAAAAAATACGAAAAGATTTTCAGGGATGTGGGATTTAACAGATGTTTTCTTGATTATGAAAAGGTGCTTATAATGATAGAAAGGATGGGGGTTCAGAGTGCAGAGGACAGATTTTTTAAGGAACCCTTTTTATGGTGTGGAAACGGGAAAAAAGTTCTTTTTTACAATCCTGAGGTGCATCCTGAGGAACTTGTTATCAAGCTCGGACATGAACTCGGACATCTCATCTGCGAGCATTACCGGGAAGATTTTATGTGGATTAAAAGTGCTCACAGAGTTTTTTCAAACAGAATGGAAAAAGAAGCTGATGTAATCGGTTATCTCTGCTGGATACCCACTCCATATCTGGACAGGGTAAGAGGATACAGCTGGGATATTGATGAAGTTATAAAGGATTTGAGCAACTGCGATACAGAGTACAGGATTATCTATAAAAATCTTCCTGTGCGGTTTCAGATATATCAGGAATATTTAAAAGCTGATGAAGAAATTTCCCGTGTGCAGAGGATGATAGAAAGCTTTTAAAAAGTGAGGAAATTTTTAAACAATTGATAAAAAATAAAAATTAACGGAGGAAGCCGACATGAAAGTGAGGATAAGAGGAAAGCAATCAGTTTTAAGCCTGTTATTAATTTTCTTTTTTCTGGTTCCTGTTTTTACCAGAGCTCAGGAATTATGGAAAGTCGTCAAAATCACTGATGGAGATACCGTCTGGGTAAAAAGAGAAGGGCAGAGAAAAATAAAAATAAGAGTGTGGGGCATAGACACACCGGAGAAGTATTATTCACGGAAGCTTGAAAGAGAAGCGGCAAGGTGTGGGGTCAGTGAGAAAGAAATGAGAAAGTTTGGAATTCTTGCTTCAAAGCATGCAAAGGAGCTTTTCGATGAAAAGGGAAGGATGGTAAGCATAGAGTTCAAGGGAAGAGGATATTATGGAAGGTATCTTGGAATAATGTATTTCATAGATGGAACGGATTACGGAAAGAAAATGATACTTGATGGATATGCATGTGTTTACAGAAGAAGTACAAAAGAGGAATACAGGAAAGCTCAGGAAAGAGCAAAAAAAGAAAGAAGGGGATTGTGGGGATTGAATTACAGCCTTATGAAGTGTTTGTGCAGGTAATTTTTAACATAACACAATATTTTGTGGTTTTGTTGGCCATAAACACTACAAAATATTGTATTCTGTAAAACTGCTCTATGGTTATTTAAAAAAAACAGCAGAAAAAAGGGGTATCATGAAAGCAGGCATCTGGATAAGGGTTTCAACAGACGAGCAGGCAAAGGGGGAGAGTCCGAAGCATCACGAGGCAAGGGCAAGGATGTATGCGGAGCTGAAAGGATGGGAAGTGGTGGAGGTATATGATCTTTCAGGAGTATCGGGGAAAGAAGTTCTTTCTCATCCCGAAACGCAGAGAATGCTTGATGATGTAAGAAGCGGACGGATTCAGGCACTTATTTTTTCAAAGCTTGCAAGGCTTGCAAGGAACGTGAAGGAACTTCTTGAGATAGCAGAGGTTTTTCAGAAGCACGGAGCAAATCTCGTATCTCTTGATGAGAATATAGACACTTCAACACCTGCGGGAAGGCTTCTTTTTGTGGTGATAGGTGCTCTTGCACAGTGGGAGAGGGAGGAGATTGCAGAAAGGGTGAGGGCAAGTGTGCCTGTGAGAGCGAAGATGGGAAAGCCCACGGGAGGTGTAGGGCCATTTGGGTATAAATGGGAAAATGGGAAGCTTATTCCAAATCCTGATGAGGCTTATGTTGTTAAGAGAGCTTTTGAGCTTTATCTGGAGACGGGGAAGCTTCTTACGACCTGCAGAAGGCTTGAGGAGGAGGGCTTAAGGGCAAGAAAGAGCAGGTTCAGACCTGTGACTTTAAAGAGGATTTTAACTGATACGGTTTACAAAGGGTTGAAGAGGGCAAATTATACCAGATCAAAAGGTAAGGGAAAAAGTTGGGAATTGAAACCTGAGGAAGAATGGGTTTATTTCAGAGTTGAACCTATAATTGACGAAAAAACCTGGGAGAAGGTGAATGAGATGATAAGAAAAAATGAAGAAAAGTACAAGCACATGAGGATTCCGAAAGAGGGAAGGTATCTGTTTTCGGGACTGGTTATCTGTGGAAATTGTGGAGGAAAAATGTACGTGTATCCTTATGAAGGGATGAAGGATCCTGTTTACAGGTGCAGGTGCAGAAACAAGGTTAAAGAGGGTTTGCTCGTAAAGAAATTTCTGGAAGGACTTGAGCAGCTTGTTGTGAAGCCCGAGCATTTCAAAAAGATGGCAGAAGAAGATAAAAAGAAAATAGATGATTTGAAAGAGATAAAAAGAGGATACGAAAATGAGTATAAGAAAGTAAAACATAAAATTGAGAAGCTTTTCAGCTTATGGGAGGATGGAATCATAGATAAAGAGACATTTAAGACCAGGTTTGAGAGCCTGAAAAAGCAGGAAGAGGAGCTTGAGGCTGCACTTGGTAAGATTCAGGCGGAGATTGACTTTTCCCGTGTAAGAGAGCTGTCAATAGACTTTATAATTGACAGAGCACGGACGTTTAAAGACATGTGGGATCTTCTTGAGTTTGATGAAAAAAGGGAGCTTGTTAAATCGCTGATTGACAGGATACAGGTTGGTAAGGAAAAGATTACATTTTTTTTCAGCTGTCCTGAAGAGTTTATGACATTTGAAAATTATACACACATCTACAGGGATTCATGGCACATATAAGCATAAATTTAGAAGGATAAGTAACTGTAAAATTTGCTCTTGTAATAGTGACTTTTCCATCTTCTAAAGGTTGTCTTAAAGCTTCTATGACATCTTT
>Ga0256842_1002248_pt1 | contig 14164 bp, 12 predicted proteins | sample 4559240metaG_FD_185973 | JGI IMG/M metagenome (GOLD analysis project Ga0256842, IMG submission 185973) | Hydrothermal vent microbial communities from Guaymas Basin, Mexico - 4559-240 | ecosystem: Environmental > Aquatic > Marine > Hydrothermal vents | place: Mexico: Guaymas Basin | collected...
ATAGTTTGGAACTTTTATCTTATCCATTCCCGGTTTTATCTTATTATAATTTCCTTTTAATAATTCAGCTTTCTGCTTCCATTCTGTTTCTTTCTCAGCCGAAGCAAGTTCAACTTGCATTTTCTCAATCTTCCTACTTATTTTTTTAATTTGCTTATTTACTATCTTAATAGCAGCAGATCTTTTTTTCTCATTACGCTTATAAAAAATTTCTTGGTAGTAAATATAATTAAAAAAGTCATTTACGTTCCGGAATCCGTCCGAACTATTTTCTAAGATAATATTCCCCTCTTTTTTTAGAGGGAAGATAATTTGTTCCGATACGTTCTTATATTCCACATCAGGGGCTTTATATTCAACTGCCGGAATAATCTGACGATGTCTGTTTTCTGCAAATGAGATCTTCTTCTTGCAATCAATTATCATATTGGAACTATTAACCAAGATGATGTTTTGATATCTAGGAATTAACTCAATAACTAGCGAATAATTTTGTTTTTGATTATAGATATCAATTTTTTCAAATTGGAAGTAAATTATTCTATCTGTTTTTGAAATTTCAATTCCATTTAAACGTGCACTACTAAGATGCGTAGAGATAACCGAAAGATCATTTGCTTCTTGCCAAGGCAGAAAATTTTCTTCTGTAAAGAAACAAAAAGTATCTTCAGAAGCTAAATTTATCTGTAGAAAAACATTCTTTTTACGAAAGATTATTCTATATTGATCTTCATATTTTTCAATTTTTTTAAAAACTGCTTTTGCATTGGAATTCGCATTCGCCCAAGCAGCTAAGTATTTATATTTCATAACGCTCCTAGCACAATAAACTGAAACGATAGCAAAAAAATATCTGCCAATTTGTCTATAAAAATATCCACACTCCGATATTTACTTAAAATTCAAAGATTTATTTCTACTTTGCTACAGCATATTTATCAGATGAATTAATCTTGACACAATAGATTGTAAATTTGAATTTATATTAAATTATATTTAAGCTAAAAATCGGAGGGCTTTATGAATAAAAGGAATATTTTTTTATTTTTGATGATTGTTAATGTTATTGGTTTATTTGCGATTGATTCTGTTGCAACTACTTTGATAACAAAAGGTGATGTTGAGTTAAATAGGAACAATATTATCTACCAAGTATCTCCCGGAGATGCGCTATTTAACGATGATGAAATAAGTTGTAGAGAAAAATCTTATGCTGCAATTAGATTTACAGATAACAGTTCTGTTGTAAAAATCTTCCCACAAAGTGTATTATTAATTCATTCTGAGAAAAAAAGTAGCGGAGATATTGAAAAAAGTAACATCCTTAAAATTGGTGAAATTTGGGCAAAAGTAACACCAAATACAGGAGCTTTCGAAATTGTAACTCCTACTACTGTTGCAAGTGTTAAAGGTACAGGCTTTCTACTTTCCGTAGATGAAAACGGCGTAACTGACCTGTACACTGTCGATGGTGCTGTTGAATTCAAAAATCGCTTTGATGGTATTACTGCTACAGTCTCAGCCGGAAACAAAGGAACCAGTAATGGACAAGGACAAATTGTTGTAGAACCATTTTCAATGTCTGACTTGCCAAAAAATATAAGAAATTTCTTAGATGAAGAAATTGAAGAACCAAAGCAAAACAATCAAAATGGCTCTTCCAGACCAAATATAGATAGACCTACTGCTCCGGATGTAGATATTCCTGAAGATGATTCTGAAGAATCAAGCGGAGGTGGAACTTTTGGTTTAGCACCTCTTAGCATGGCAGGTGGAATCGGTTCAGTTAGCGAAGGTGATAATTTCTATACTAAAATAAGTTTAATGCCGGAATTGCGTTTTGGAAAATTTGGGCTTGGATTAAATGTAGAGCTTATGATTAACTCTGAAGGAAAAGTAAGAGAGGAAGATTGGGATGATTGGGAAGATTATGTAAATAAATTATATTATTTACGCTATGGTCATCGTGGCGATAAAATCTACGGACAAATCGGAGCTATTCCGTCATATACTTTGGGTCAAGGGCTTATCATGAAAAATTATACCAATATGCTTCATTATCCTGATGCAAAGCAAATTGGACTTCAGCTTGGCGGTCAAATTCCAACAATGGATATGCAAGCAGAAATTTTTACTTCTAATATTACTAAAAACGAAATCTTAGCAGGTAGCTTCTCTTTAGCACCAATTAAATCTTCCGGAATTCCAATTTTGCAAAACATCCGTTTTGGCTTAACTGCTGCACATGATACTAACCAAATCAATGGACTTAGTGATAGGGATGACGACGAATATCCTGATGTATTTGACGATTATCCTGATAATGAAGATTGGCACAATGAAATAGATTTCAATCAAGATTACTACCAATCTCTTTATCTTGAAATAAACGAAAATGCTTCAATGCAAGATTTTGAAGATTGGTTTGAAAATTCAGAACTCCTTAACTCTCTACGCAATCCTTCTTTTGATGAGTTAACAGATTCTCTTGGAACTAAAGATGTTACTATCCTTGGTTTCGATTATGATCTTCCTTTATACAGTAGTAAAGTTTTCTCAATCGGGCATTATGCTGAAGTTGCAAAATTTATAGATTCAGATTCAGACAAAGGTGCAGGATTTATTTTCCCGGGCTTCTATTCTAAATTCCTTATCTTCCAAGCTAATTTAGAATATCGCCAATATCAAGATGAATTTATTCCCGGTTTCTTTGATAAACTATATGACGATCAACGTGCTACAGCTTATAATTCTCCTGAAAATTTTGTTGTTACTAAGTTAGACAGAATAAGTGAATACAAAGAATCTCAGGGATGGTATGGAAGTTTAACTTCAAACTTATTCAGAGTTTTATATCTAACTGTTGCTTATGAAGATATGTATTCAGATGATAATTCAAACAGATCTATCTGGGGAAATATTAGTTTAGAAAAAAGTATGATTCCAAAACTTAATCGAGCTGAAATCAATTATTTACAAAAAGATTTTAAGCAAATTTCCAAACTTCATTTTAAAGGTGAAAATGCTCATATCGAAGGAATTGTAGGTTATGGTATTTCAGCTAATACCGAATTAGTATTAAACTATCGTGTTCAATATATCGATCTGAATAACGATAATATTATCAAAGGCAAAGACGAAACAATCACATCAATGTCGATGGGAGTAGAATTTAAATTCTAAGAATAAAAAAATATCTAAAAATGGTTCTGCAATTTAGTTGTAGAACCATTTTTTTTAAGGTTGAACATGATTGGATTAATTGATGCTCATTGCCATTTGGCAGATGAAAAACTTAAGAATTATAATTTATCAAAAGATGATGATATTGCCGGTGTTCTTTCTGTTGCATTAAACTTGGAACAAGCTAATTGGCATAAGGCAAATGCACAAGCCAAAATGCAATGGATAGCCGGCAATCATCCATTATTTACAGTAAGTTTTACGATTGAACAGTTAGAACAATTAGTTCAAGAAAAAGCAATTATTGGGATAGGAGAAATTGGATTTGATAAACGAGCAAATAATTTGCCATATCAAAAAGATCTTTTATTAGAACAACTTGCTTTAGCAAATGATTATGATTTGCCGGTGGTATTTCATGTAGTAAAAGAGTATTATCAATTGTTGAAAATCATAAAAAATAATTTCCCCAAAACACGCGGTTTTTTTCATAGTTTCAATTCATCTTTGCAAGTGATGAGGGAATTTGAAAATTTTGCTTTTTCTTTTAATTGCAATTTTTCAAAAATTGAAATCCTGCAAAAAGCTTATGCTGATGAAAAACTACTTCTGGAGACAGATTCGCCCTATCAAAAACCTTTTACTGATACGAAAGAATTTAATACTCCCCAAAATATAATTTCTTCCTGCCAAGAAAAAAGCGGATTATTAAATATTCCGAAAGAAAAACTTATTCAAGCTCAATATAATTGTTTCAATCAAATATTCGGTTGACCTTCCAACTAAACTTGAAATTTTGCCTTAAGAAGGAGAAAATAATGGAACAATTTAATAGAACAAGTTTACTTTTTGGTGAAGATGCAATAGAAAAATTCCAAGCCAGCAGAGTAGCAATAATGGGGCTTGGCGGAGTAGGCTCTTATGCTGCTGAAGCATTGGCAAGAAGCGGAATAGGTAAATTCTTATTAGTAGATTTTGATACAATTAGCATCACCAATATCAACCGTCAATTACCGGCACTGCATGAAACCATCGGTAAATTGAAAACTGAAGCAATGCGTGATAGGTTACTGAAAATAAATCCAAATTTAGAAATAGATATTTATTCTGACTTTTGCGCAGAAGATTCTAGGAATCATCTTCTGGAAAATCTGGATTTTGTTGTAGATGCGATAGATAGTCTCACTCCAAAAGTCGGATTATTGGAAGAGTGTTATCACCTAAAAATACCAATAATTTCATCAATGGGCGCTGCCGGAAAATTTGATCCTTCTCAAATACAAATGGCAGATCTTAGCAAAACAAAGAATTGTCCATTAGCAAAGATGGTGCGAAAATATCTTCGCAGACGTGGGATATCCAAAGGTATTCCGGTAATTTATTCCACAGAAAAACCAATTCCGCAATATCCGCCTGAGGCAGGAACAGATAAAGAATGGGTTGGCGGACGAGGAAGAATTCGTGGAACTTTAGGTTCAGTAGTTTATATGCCTGCTATTTTTGGAATGTGGGCAGCCAGTTATGTTTTGCGAGTATTGGCAGGCAAAGAAGTTTAGTTAAGCGTCATAAATAACTTGCTTTTTTAGTTATTTTCAAAAAACAATTGAAACTCGCACAACTTATCTTACAAATTATAAAATTAATTCCAGGAGATAAAGAATAAGATCAAATGTAAAATATGCAATTATTATGGTAGCTAAAACAATCAGCACATTTAAAAATGCAGATTTCTTCTTGTGATGATGATGATGATGAACATGCCTTTTCTTCGTAACAACTTTTCTTCTTTTAATATTTCCAGACTTATCTTCCATTATTTCCCCTCACAATTAAGAATCGTCTTATATCTATTTTACACGGAATCATCATCCATCGGTAAGAATTTATCTTCGATAGATTTACTTGCTTTTGCTCCTAATTTTTTTAATTTTTCTACTCTTCCCACTAAATTCCCTCTACCGGTTTTTAATTTATTAACAGCCTTATCATAAGATTCTTTAGCCCTATCCACATTTGTTCCAATACTTTCCAAATCTTTTAGAAATCCAACAAATTTATCATACAAAGCACCACTTTGTCGGGCAATTTCCAAAGCATTTTTCGTTTGATTTTCTTGTCGCCAGATAAAAGCAATCGTTCGTAAAGTAGCAAGCAATGTACTGGGGCTGACAATCACAATATGACGATCCAAAGCATATTTATAAAGTTCATTATCATTCTGCATCACAGTAGCAAAACTACCTTCGATAGGCATAAATAATAGCACAAAATCAGGAGTATTGATATCTGCAATTTCGTGATAATGCTTTTTGTGCAATCCATCAATATGAGATTTTATCGAAGTTGATAACAATTTAAGATACTTCTCTTGCTCTTGAACATTTTCAGCAGCAACGAATTTTTCATAATTAACAAGTGACACTTTTGAATCTACAATAACATCTTTTGAATCGGGAAGATGAATAATTGCATCAGGTTGATAGCGCTTACCATCTTCTGCAGTAAAACTAACTTGTGTATCATAGCCTTCACCTTTACGCAACCCTGATTCTTCCAAGATTCTTTCTAAAATCACCTCTCCCCAATTTCCTTGAACTTTTACATCTCCTTTCAAAGCTTTTGTAAGGTTATTAGCCTCTTCGCTAATCTGTTTATTCACTTCTTTCAGGTAATTTATCTGCTCAATTAAACTGTTATTACTAAGAAGATTCTCTTTATTTGTTTGTTGTATTATATTTTGGAAATCTTTGATTTTTTCTTGCAACGGATGCAAAATTGAATCTAAATTCTCTTTATTTAACTTGGTAAATTTGAAACTCTTTTCTTCCAAAATATCGTTTGCTAAGTTTTTAAAAGATTCTGTGAATTTATTTTGAATTTCTTCAATCTCACTTTTTTGTTTATCTAATTTCTCTGTTAGATGTTTATTTTGATTCTTATAATCCAAAAGATTTATTTCTAATTTGGATATTTCTTCTTGTTTTCGATCAATTTTCTCTTGTAATTCTTCATTTTTCTTTTCTAATAAAGCTTTCCCGGATTTCTCATTAGATAAATTTTCCAAATGATTTTCAATTTTCAATTCCAGATTAGCAATTGTTATATCTTTCTTAGAAAGTAAATCCTTCAGCTCATCAATCTGTTCATTCTTCTTAGATAACTCATCTTGCAAAATATTTAATTGCTCCGTTGAATTTTCCTTATCTTTAAGAATATATTTATGTTCTGCATCCCATTTTGATTTAGAACTTTTGATAATGAAAACAGAAACTAATCCGCCCAGAAATAATCCGACAAATAAATAAAGTAACTGAATCATGCTAAATACTCTCTTTCACGGAAACTATTTCATTTAGGTCTTTTTCAATTTCGGAAAGCTCTTGAAGTGCTTTGTTTAATAATATAACTTTCTGTCTATATGGTAAAAATGCACTTTTAAAACCGTTGATAATTATATTTTTCACATCAGAATAATTCAAATTGTAATTTTCTATTGCGATCATAAATTCGTCAGTCAAAGTAGTATCTGAAACTAATCTATTATCTGTGTTTAGTGTAATTCTTAAGCCATAATCAAAATAGAAGGAGAAAGGATGCTCTTTATAACTTCTTACCGATTTTGTGTGTAAATTACTTTTTAAACAAATTTCAAGCGGAATTCTATGGTCATTTACATAGTTCAAAAGATCACCATCTTCTGCTAATCTTGTGCCATGTCCAATTCTATGAGCGCTGCAATAATGCAAAGCTTGATGAATAGATTTTGGTCCGTATGCTTCACCTGCATGCACCGTTATATTCAGATTGTTATTTAATGCTAAATAGAAAGCTTCTTTATGCTCTTTTGCAGGATTATTATATTCTGCACCGGCTAAATCAAAACCGATTACTCCTTTATTTTTATAAGCAACTGCCAAATTAGCCAAACGCACACTGGTTGCGGGATCCATATTTCTTATTCCGCAAACTATCACTTTAGTGATAATATTATATTTTTTCTCCGCTCTTTTCAAACCGTTAATCACCGCATCACAAATTTGGCTTAATTTTAAACCTTTATTGATATGTAAAATTGGAGAATAACGAACCTCAATATAACGAATATTCTCTTCTGCCGCATCTTCAGCCAATTCAAATGCTATTCGTTCCAATGCATCTTCTGTTTGCATCACGCTTAAAGTTACATCAAAAGCTTTTAGATATTCTTCCAAGCTGGAACAAGATTCTCCGCAACATACTATTTTTTTAAGATCCTCAGGATTATCTGCAGGTAATTCTACATTTTGTTTTTTAGCGAGATCAAAAATTGTTTCAATTCTAACTGAACCGTCTAAATGAACATGCAGCTCTGTTTTGGGTAAGCGTTTAATTACTTCTCTTGTAAGTTCCATTTTTTCTCCTATTTATCTATTTTTTGTTTTTATCGATTTTTAAATGCTAATTATTGAAAATATTTTATGCTGATGTTAAATGTCAAATAAAGAATTACTTTTTCTCCTATTTCTATTTTTAGGTTAGAAAATATACAGTTTTTGCTTTCTCAATATTTTTCCCCAAAACAAAAAACCGCACCGAAGTGCGGAATATAATAATCTCAGTTGAAAACAGTTTTTTAGAAAGCAACTCCTAAATTGGCAGTTATAGAATTATATTTCCCAATATTATAATCAGCACTAAAGTAATAAACTCCCAATCTAAATGCACTACCAATAACTAATCGTCCTTCATTTTCTCCATCCATTTCAAAATTAATATTCTGAGTTATAGATTCATGTGTTATAGGATTTTCTCCGATTTCATAATCATAATCAAATTCCATTGTTGATTTCTCGTACATCAAGCCGGTATATGGAGTAATGCTAAGAAATCTAAAACCGAAAGTTTTCCCGGCATTTAAACCAACTGTTGTTGCCTTAGCATCTACAATATCACCGATTTTTAATCGCTGTGTAAAAGCTGAAAGAGAGATGTCAATTGGCATAGGAACAGGTATCCACGCTTTAACGTTATGTTGCAAACCAACGCCCCAATAACTAAATTCGCCTAAGTCTTCAATTTCTATTGATGATAAATATCTTAAATATGCTCTTGTACCATATACAGTTCCAACTCCTAATTGTGGAGCAAATAATGGCAATGCAGAAATATCATCTAATTTCCCGCCCACACCTGTATCGATAGTATGCTGTGGGATTGTATAAACATCTGTCATGCCGGCAGCTGTTGTAATTTCAATTGGTTTTTCAAAGAAATCAATCAACACATGATCATCTTCATCACCTATGATGGTAGCTCCTGAAATTCCAACTGTAAATTTCTCGCTCAACAATTTATCGATTAACGCATCTTGAATTGTAGGAATATCTGAAACACCTTCAATTAAATCTTCCGCTTGCTCCCTGGTTAAATAGAAATCTCCTGTTGTTGAAAAGTGTTTATCGTCATCAGGAAACAGTGTAAGCATTGAAACGATTCCGAATTCCACATCTAATCCTAAGATACTTTTTTTAGGTACACTGTGAAACCAACCTCCATCCATATTTGTGCCAAATGCAGTTACTAACGGGCTCACATAACATTTTGCAGCATCTCCTGATAGGTTATCCATTGTCTCTTCAAATGAACCGGCAAACAATCCCGAAACAATAAACAAAACTACAAATCCTAAAACAATTTTTTTCATAACTCCTCCAATTTTGTTTTATAATCTCTTAATTTCTTTATATGAAATTAAAATAATTTCTTTCCAAATTCTAAGTCAAGCAAATAGCATAATAAAGATATTCTCCATCTTTTGAAAATCTATTTTCAAAGGAACAAAAAGACTAACAATTTGCCCCTTATTTTTCTAACGTTGCTTACATAAATTGATTTAATTGACGGAAAACACTATAATAACAATTTGGAAAATTAATACTTATATTTGGAGTAAATTATGCTAAATGATAAAAAAATATTATTAGGAGTAACAGGCGGAATAGCTGCTTACAAAGCTGTTGATTTGGCAAGTAAACTAACTTCGGCTGGTGCAATAGTGAAAACTATTCTCACAAAAAATGCTTGTGAGATTATCTCTCCACTTACGTTTAAATCTATCACGCATCAAAAAGTAATAACAAAAATGTTTGATGTGGAAGCTGATATTGAACATATATCTTTGGCCGATTGGGCAGATTTGATTGTTATTGCTCCGGCAACTGCAAATATCATTGGCAAGACGGCTTCAGGAATAGCTGATGATCTTCTAAGTACTACAATTATGGCAACCACAGCAAAAGTTTTTTTTGTTCCTGCAATGAATATACATATGTATGAAAATCCGATCGTTCAGGATAACATCAATAAACTTTCCGAGTTAGGTTATCTATTTATGGAACCTGAACATGGCAAATTAGCTTGTGGTTATGAAGGAAAAGGTAGATTTCCAAAAACTCCGGAAATTATTTCCTATATCGATACATATCTAAATTATTCACGGGACTTGATTGAGAAAAAAATCCTCATTACCGCAGGTGCTAGTAGGGAGAAACTTGATCCGATGCGTTTTTTAACCAATTTTTCAAGTGGGAAAATGGGATTAGCTCTTGCCAAAGCTGCCCACATTCGAGGTGCCAAAGTAAAACTTATTCATGCAGCAATGCAAGATGATATTCCTGAATATTTAGATTCTGAAGAAGCAATAAGTGCACAAGAAATGTATGATTCTGTTCATAAGATAAAAGATGAATATAATTGTGTGATAATGAGTGCTGCAGTTGCAGATTATACATTTAAAGACTATTCTCAACAAAAATTGAAAAAGCAAGATGATCTCTCTTTTTCAATGGTACGAACTAAAGATATTTTAAAATCTTTGGGACAAACAAAGAAAAGTAATCAATATTTAGTTGGTTTTGCTGCTGAAAGCGAAAATATTATTGAAAATGCCAAATCAAAATTTTTTAAGAAAAATCTCGATATGATTATTGCCAATAATCTGCAAGTAGCAGGTAAGAAATTTAGCGAAATTACTATTATCACAAAAAATTCTCAATCCAAAATCTCAGGTTCGAAATTTGATTTAGCACATAATATTTTGGATAACATTTTCAAATAACCAAGGAAATAAATGATGAAAAAAGCAATAATTATCACCGGCGCTAATGGTAATGTAGGAGCTTATTTTGCTCATCAATATGCTGAACAAAATGAAAAACTAATATTGATTTTACACAAACAGTCCAATCGTGTGAAAGATCTTATCGAAAATGGAAACGTAAAATTATTATATTTAAATTTAGCTGATTTAAACGAAACTAAAAATAAATTTGATGCTCTGATAAAAAAAACTAACTGGCTTCCAACCAGATTAATTCATACTGCCACAATTAGATCTCATGACTTCAAACCTTTAGTAGACACTGATCCAACTCTTTGGGGTAAGATTATAAACACAAATATTGTTGGTACTTTCAATTTATTAAAAACGGTTCTACCCTATTTTACGAAAAATCAATATGGTAAAATTGTGTTGTTTGGTTCCAACGTAACCAGAATAGGATTACCAAAAGGTAGTGCTTATGCTGCATCAAAAGCTGCAATTGCTAATTTAGGAAGAACTCTGGCAGCAGAAGAAGCAAAAAATAATATCATCGTAAATACTGTTTCTCCGGGACCAATTAAAATTGACGATTCCTCTTTTTCAGAAAGTTATCGTAAATTCCGAAGAGAATATTACAAAGAAAAAGAGCGTGAAATACCGTTAAAAAGATGTGCCACTTTTGATGATCTTTTTGGCATCTGCTCTTTCTTACTTTCTGAGGAAAATTCCTATATTACAGGTGAGGAATTTTACATCACCGGAGGAAAACTTTAATGAATAAGAAATTACTCTTATTATTCATAATTGCTATTTTTGCTATCCAATTAACAGCAAAAATAGAATGGGCTGCATATCCGGCAGGCGGGTATTCCGATGAAACAGATTTGTCGTTCGGATTACTTGCATACTTACGTTTCACACCTGAAATTCAGGATTCCTCAAAAAAGGTAAACTCAGTTTATTTCCTATCTAAATATACTCTGAAAGATCAATTTATTTTCGCTCTTAATCCTGAACTTTATTACCAAAATGGAAAATATAGATTAAATTCTAACTTAGAGTTTCGCTCTTGGCCAACCACATTTTATGGAATAGGAAATAATACGGATTTAGACGATTCAGAAGAATATACTCCCGAAAGTTATTTTATCGATTTTGAATTAAGCAGAAAACTAATTTCAAATTTATCAATTTCAATTCAAACGGATTTTTCAAGCTTCCAGATAAAAAAGATTGAAACTGACAGCGCATTGGAAATTTACAAAAAATACTCACAGGCTTCCGCTATTGGTTTGGGACTTTGCTGGGATAGCAGAAACGGTCAATTTTATCCGACAAAAGGATTTTATGGAAAATACAATGTTAATTTTTTCGACGATCTTTTTTCCTCTGATTACTCTTTCATCCAGCATTCTTTTGATATTAGACAATTCCTGAAAGTATCTTCTAAAAGCGTACTAAGTTGGCAATTTATTGGAGCTTTTTCTTCAGGAAATGTGCCATTTTTCAAAAAATACCGTTTAGATAATAATATGCGTGGCATTCCTGCTAATTTGCATATTGATGAAAATTTCAGTGTATTACGCAGCGAATATAAAATTTTCCCATGGCGAGGATATTTTTCTCAAAAAATCGGATTTGCCACTTTTTTGGAATTTGGCAGTGTCTTTGATAAATTGGAAAACTATCAAATAAAAGATAACAAAATAAATTACGGAGCCGGATTCCGCTATACTATTATTCCCGGAGATAAATTAAACTTCCGAATAGATGTAGGATTTGGAGAAAATGGTCAACAGCTAACAATTATGGCTTCAGAGGAATTTTAATGAAATTTACCAATAAATTGTTTTTCCTAATGCTTTTCTTATTTGTAATAAATTTACATGCTTTTGAAATTGGCGAAAAACTTTCTTTTGAACTAAGTTACGGCATGATCTCAGCCGGAAGTTCTACCATTGAAGTTAATGAAACTGTTTACTTAGATAGCATAAACTGCTTGGAAATATCATCATATTCCAGAACTAATAATTTTTTCGATAAGATTTTCAAGGTTAGAGACAAAATAAATTCCGTTTGGGATCTTGAAAAAAATCAATCATATAAATTTTCTAAAAAACTTCATGAAGGCAAATATGTCCAAAATAGGATTCATTATTATTATCCTGAAACAGGATTGACTGTTTACATGAAAAAAGATAAAAAATCTACCAAATATAAAACCAAAACATTAGAAATTCCACAGCACACACACGATATTCTTAGTGCATTTTACTGGGCTAGGACTCAAGATTTCTGCGTTGGTGATACACTTTTCACAAATATCACTGTTGATGGCAAAAGTTATGTAGCAGGATTGTTGATTCATAAATTGGAAACAATTCCAACAATTTATGGAGAAAAAGAATGCTTTGTAATTGAGCCGATGTTACAAGGAGATTCCATTTTTAAGCAAACCGGAAAAATCCTAATTTGGTTAAGTAACGACAAATGGAAGATTCCAATGAAAATAGAAAGCAAAATTGTTTTTGGTAGATTCAAAGCAGTATTAAATGAGGTTTCGAATGTCACTTACAAAAAAAAGTAGCTATTTCTACGATTTACCGGAAAATTTAATAGCATACGAACCAATGAAAAAGCGTTCTGAATCACGCTTGATGCATTTAGATAGATCCAATGGTCAAGTAGAACATTACCATTTTTCACAATTACCGGAGCTGTTGCAAGCCGGTGACTTATTAGTTTTAAATAACACAAAAGTAATTCCCGCCAGACTGATAGGAAAAAAAATTACCGGCGCTGAGGTAGAAGTTTTTCTATTAAATCAAATTGATGATTCTAAATGGGAATGCTTAGTAAAACCGGGACGTAGATTGAAACCCGGTAGTGAAGTTATCTTTTCAGATAAATTAAGCTGTAAAATATTAGATTTTGCAGACGATGGCGGCAGAATTGTAGAATTTTATTGGGAAGGTTCCTTCTGGAAAATTATCGAAGAAATTGGAAATATGCCATTGCCACCATATATAAAAAGAAAAGCTGTAGAGGAAGATAAGAAAACATATCAAACAGTTTACGCTGAAACTCGTGGTAGTGTGGCTGCACCAACAGCAGGCTTACATTTTACCAAAGAAATTTTTCAGCTTTTGGAAGAAAAAGGCGTACAAACTGCTGAAGTGCTTTTACACGTTGGTTTGGGAACTTTCCGACCTGTAAAGGAAGATGATATTAAAAATCATAAAATGCACAGTGAATATTGTCAGATTTCTTCTCAAACTGCCGAGAAAATCAATAAAGCTAAAGCTGAAGGACGTAGAGTAATTGCTGTGGGAACAACTTCCACCAGAACTTTGGAAAGTTTTGCTGAAAACGGACGAGTTCAATCCGGCTCTAAATGGACTGATATTTTCATTTATCCAGGAATAGATCTACAAATAATTGATGGATTAATCACAAATTTCCATATGCCTGAATCTACACTTCTTATGCTTATCTCAGCCTTTGCGGGTTATGAAAATGTTATGAATGCATACAAAATTGCTGTCGAAAAAAAATATCGTTTCTTCAGTTATGGTGATTCCATGCTGATACTTTAGGATTAAAAAAATGGAAAATTTTAAACATATATTATTTGATGAAGTTTATGCTTTTGGATGCATAAACAGTACTATAGCAAAATCACAGAAGTTACTTAAGGAAGAGCAAGCAAATGGGAATTTCTTAGTTGTTGCTCGTTCACAGAAATCAGGACACGGACGCAATAAAAACAGTTGGTTTTCACCTGACGGTGGGATCTATATGTCTGCTAATTTCTTAGGTTTAACTCCAGATCCGTCTCTAACTTTATTTATGGGAATTTGTATCCACAAAGCTCTTTCCGAAAGTTTCCCGTATATCCAA
>Ga0256842_1002249_pt1 | contig 14157 bp, 13 predicted proteins | sample 4559240metaG_FD_185973 | JGI IMG/M metagenome (GOLD analysis project Ga0256842, IMG submission 185973) | Hydrothermal vent microbial communities from Guaymas Basin, Mexico - 4559-240 | ecosystem: Environmental > Aquatic > Marine > Hydrothermal vents | place: Mexico: Guaymas Basin | collected...
TGGTGAAGAGGTAAAAAGAAGAATTTTACTTGGAACTTTTGTTCTTAGTAGTGGTTATTATGATGCTTACTATATAAAAGCTCAAAAAGCTAGACACTTTATAAAATCAGAGTTTGAAAAGATTTTGAATGAAGCTGATTTGATTTTTGCTCCAGTAACTCCAACTAGTGCGTTTGAGTTTGGAAGTAAGAGTGATCCACTTGAGATGTACTTACAAGATATTTATACAATTAGTGTAAATCTTGCAGGTCTTCCTGCTATATCAGTTCCTATTGGAAAAGACAGTAAAGACATGCCTATTGGTGCTCAGTTTATAGCTCAAGCATATGGAGAGCAAGTACTATTTGATGGTGCTATGAGTTTAGAAAAAATATTAAAAAAATAAGGGGATTGTTGTATGAAAATTAGAAAAAAAGCGTTAACATTTGAAGATATATTATTGGTTCCTAAATATTCGGAAATTTTACCTCGAGAAGTAGATATAAAAAGTAAATTTAGTAAAAATGTATCTCTAAATGCCCCTTTAGTTTCAGCTGCTATGGATACTGTTACAGAACATAGAGCTGCGATTATGATGGCAAGACTTGGAGGTCTTGGAATCATTCATAAAAATATGGACATAGAAGCACAAGCAAGAGAGATAAGACGTGTTAAGAAAAGCGAGAGTGGAATTATTATCGACCCTATTTCAGTTTTAGCAAATGCAACTATACAAGAAGCTCTTGGTTTGATGAAAGAGTATAGAATCTCAGGTGTTCCTGTCGTTGATGAAAGAAATACTCTTATTGGTATTTTAACAAATAGAGATTTAAGATTTGAGACTGATTTTAAGAAAAAAGTGGCTCAAGCTATGACTGTTATGCCTCTTATAACTGTTAAAAAAGGTACAACTTTAGATGAAGCAGAAGCAATTTTTAGAACAAATAAAGTAGAAAAACTTCCTGTTGTTGGAGAAAATAATCAACTTGAAGGTTTAATAACAATAAAAGATTTGAAAAAACGTGTTGAATATCCAAATGCAAATAAAGATGATTTTGGTCGTTTAAGAGTTGGTGCTGCTATAGGTGTTGGACAACTTGATCGTGCTCAAGCACTTGTACAAGCTGGGGTAGATGTACTTGTTTTAGATTCTGCTCATGGACATTCAAAAGGTATTATGGATACTGTTAAGAAGATAAAAGAGAGTTTAGATGTTGATGTAGTTGCAGGTAATATCGCAACAAAAGAGGCTGCTCTTGCACTTATTGAAGTTGGAGCTGATGGAGTAAAAGTAGGAATTGGACCTGGTAGTATTTGTACAACAAGAATAGTTGCTGGTGTAGGTGTTCCTCAGATAAGTGCTATTGAAGAGTGTGTTGAAGTAGGGAAAAAATACGGTGTTCCTGTTACTGCTGATGGAGGTATAAAATACTCTGGAGATGTTTCAAAAGCTCTTGCAGTTGGTGCTAGTTGTGTTATGATAGGAAGTTTGCTTGCTGGAACTAAAGAGAGTCCTGGTGAGCTTATAACATATCAAGGACGCCAGTTTAAAACTTACCGTGGTATGGGAAGCATTGGAGCTATGACAAAAGGTAGCACTGATAGATATTTTCAAGAGGGAACTGCTGCTGATAAACTAGTGCCTGAGGGTATTGAAGGGCGTGTTCCTTATGTTGGTGGTGTAAAAGATGTTATACATCAACTTCTTGGAGGCTTAAGAAGTTCTATGGGATATGTTGGTGCAAAAAATATATTAGATTATCAAGAAAAAGCTGAATTTGTCGAGATAACAAGTGCAGGACTTAAAGAGAGTCATGTTCATGACGTTATCATTACACATGAAGCACCAAACTATAGAGTAAACTAATGACAATAAATACTGCAATAGAGTATTTTGATGAACCACTCTATCTTGAGAGTGGTCGTATCTTAGATTCGTTTAAACTTGCTTATGAAACTTATGGTGAATTAAATGAAGATAAATCAAATGCTATTATAGTATTTCATGCTTTAACAGGTTCACATCATGCTGCTGGTCGTTATGAAGGTGATAAAAAATCTGGTTGGTGGAATCCTCTTATAGGGGATGGTAAAACTGTTGATACTCAAAAATATTTTGTTATTTGTGTCAATATCCTAGGGAGTTGCTTTGGTTCAACTGGACCTATGAGTACAGATGATCCTCTTCGCTTAAAATTTCCAGTTATTACTATTAGTGATATGGTCGCTTCTCAAATGAAACTCTTTGAAAGACTTGGAATAGAAAAAGCCTATGCTATCATAGGTGGATCTATGGGGGGTATGCAGGCTCTTTGTGTTGCAATAGAGTATCCCAAATTTACTGATAGAGTTATCTGTTTAGCTTCAACTTATGCTACACAAGCTTGGGCAATTGCATTTAATCGCTTGGCTATGGAAGGTATTGTAAATGACCCAAGATTTAAGAATGGGCATTATGAAAAAGATGATTTTAAAGAGGATGGGTTATTTGGTTTTGCAGTTGGACGTATGGCAGGACATATAAGTTTTCTTTCACCTCATTCAATGGATAGTAAATTTGGTAGAAATTATGTGTCTACAGATGGTCTTTATGAGCTTTTTGGTAGATTTGAAGTAGAAAGATATATGCAGTATAATGGTCACAGTTTTGCAAAGCGCTTTGACCCTCTTAGTTACTTATATATTATAAAAGCGATGAATATTTTTGATGCAACAAGAAATTATGACTCTTTGGAGCATTCACTTCATCATATAAAATCAAAATTGACATTGATAGCTTTTAAAGAAGACAAGCTTTTTCGTCCTCGTGAGATGGAAGAGATAAGAGATACATTGGTAAACTTAGGTCGAAGTAATGAAGTAGATTATGTTTGTATAGATAGTGACTATGGACATGATGCATTTTTGATAGAGTATGATAAGTTTGATTTTTATATAGAAAAAGCTTTGCGTAGTTAACACTACAGTTTATTAAATGGAGAAATAATGTCATTTGAAAAAAAATTAGAAGATGCTAAAAAAGTCTTAGAAGAGTTAAGTAATCCAGAGATTTCTTTAGCCGATGGAATGAAAAAGTATAAAGATGGTTTAAAACTTTTACAAGATGCAACCAAGATGATAGAGGATGCAAAGCTAGAGTATACAACTTTGCAAGAGCAAAAATGATATACAGAAATTTAATTTCGTGCTTAAGTGCGAGGAATTTTTACTGGGCTTTCACAGAAAGTTTGCAAAGCAACCGCTATTCGCTACTTTTGCTCAGTAAAAAGGAGATAGTTAAATGAAAATAGCTGCTCTTCAGCTATCAACTTTGCCTATGAGTAGTTCTAAACTTGACTACTATTTTAGGATTTGTAAGAAAAAAGATGTAGAGTTGATGCTACTTAGCGAGTATGCACTCAATAGCTTTTTTAAAGAGCTTGAAACTACACCAATAAGTATGATAAAAGAACAAACAAACCATAAGATAACTGCACTTAAAGAGTTATGTATAAAGTATGATATAAATGTTGTAGCACCTATTGTTCACGTAAAAGGAAAATCACTTTATAAATCAACTGCAAAATTTACTCCAAAATCAGTCTCTTACTACAACCAACAGTTTCTAATAAACTATAAACACTGGAATGAAGAAAAGTTTTTTGATAATGAGATAGGTGAGTTTAATTTACCATCATTTAATATTGATGGAGTAAAGTTTGGAGTCATCAGTGGTTTTGAATTACATTTTGATATTGCTTTTAGTCAAGTAATGAAGAAAGGAATTGATGTATTATTGTGTCCATCAGCGTCAACTTTTGATTCAAGTGCTAGATGGATAGAGTTATTGAAGATGAGAGCTTTTACGAACAGTGTTTATATCTTACGTTCTAATCGTGTAGGGACATATATAGATGCAGATGAAGAGTGGAAGTTTTACGGACATAGTAATCTTATATCTCCTTGGGGTGAAGTTGAACTTACTCTTGGAAGTCATGAAGAGATACTCATAGTTGAAATCTCAAAAGATGAGGTAAATGAAGCAAGAAAAAGTTGGGGTTGGAAAAAAGCATTAATAAAAAGAGGATATTAAAATGAGAAATTCTGTGCAAAGCACTAGCTTTAGTGAGAGGAATTTAACTTGGACTATGTTCAAGTTAAAGGAGAAATAAAATGCTTGAGTATTTTCATAGACAAGTACAACTTTGGGGTGAAGAAACACAAAAATCTTTGCAAGATAAAAGTATAGTTATTATTGGTTGTGGAGGTCTGGGAAGTTCACTTGCTATTGGGCTTGGTGGAACTGGTATAGGACATATTCACTTAGTAGATTTTGATGAAGTTAGTGTTCATAACATACACCGTCAAATTGCTTTTAAAGTAGGGGATGAGGGTAAGTTTAAATCTGAGATAGTTGGGAAACTTGTTATTGAGAGATGTCCATTTGTAAAAACTACTGTACATGTAAACAGTTTTGAAGAGTTTGCTAAAAAAGGCATAGAGGTTGATTTAATTATAGATGGAACTGATAACCTTCTTGTACGTGCCGAGATAGACAAGTATGCAAAACAGACAAATACTCCATGGATATATGGTTCTGTAGAAGCCTTTAATGGACAAGTTTGTTTTTTTGAAAAGAGTGGTTTTAGTGCATTTAAGGTGAAAAAAAAGACTCCAGCTGGGATTGCAGCTCCTATTGTAATGCATATAGCATCACTTCAAGCAAATCTAGCACTTCGTTATCTTGCTGGACTTAGCGTGAAAAAAGACTTTTTATATTATCTTTATATCAATGATGAAGGAGAGTTAATAACTCAAAAATTTGGAATGCCTGTTTAGTAATAAAGAGTATATTAAATCTATTTTAAATGAAAAATATGTTAAAATAAAGAACTTACATGTAATAGGAAAACTAAAATTGAACTTTGAACCATATCCATTTGAAAAACTTACTAAATTATTGGAAAATATAACTCCATCGAAAGACTTTGAACCTGCTATATTGACTATTGGTGAGCCTCAGTTTGAGACTCCTTTATTTATACAAGAAGAGCTTAAAAATAGTTCTAGTTTGTTAAATAAGTATCCAAAAACTGCTGGAGAGAGTTACCTTAAAGATGCTCAGGTTTCATTTGTAAAAAAGCGTTTTGGAGTTGAGCTTAAAGATAGCGAAATAATTCCAACTTTTGGTACTCGTGAAGTACTTTTTAACTTTCCTCAGTTTTTACTGTTTGATGTTAAAGAGCCAATTATCGCCTATACAAATCCTTTTTATCAGATTTATGAAGGAGCAGCTAAGGCATGTAGAGCTAAAGTAGTCTATTTAGACCTTACAAAAGAGAATAATTTCAAGCCTGATATTAAACTAAAAGAACTTAAAAATGCAAATTTAGTCATATTGAACTTTCCAAATAATCCTACGGCTTCAACTCTTAATATAGATGAGCTTGGAGAGTGGGTAAAACTTGCTCTGAAGTATGATTTTGTACTTATGAATGATGAGTGTTATAGTGAGCTTTATTGTGATAAAAAACCAATCTCTTTACTTGAAGCATCTTTATATGTAAACAATGATAGTTTTAAAAATGTAGTAGTTATAAACTCTATTTCAAAGAGAAGTTCTGCTCCAGGTTTACGAAGTGGATTTATTGCTGGAGATGAGATAATTTTAAAAGAGTATATGAAATATAGGACTTATATTGGTTGTGCTATTCCTCTTCCTCTTCAAAAGGCTTCAGCAGTAGCTTGGAGTGATGAGCTACATGTAGAAAAATCAAGAGAAGTTTATAAGAAAAATTTGGAACTTGCAAGTAAAATCTTAGGCATAAAAAGAAGTGATGCTACTTTTTATGTTTGGCTTGAAGTAAAAGATGAATTGGAGTTCACAAAAGAGCTTTATAAGAGTAAAAATGTGAAAGTTTTACCAGGAAGTTTCCTAGGACGTGGGGGAATAGGATGTGCTTATATAAGAATAGCACTTGTCGAGAATAGTGAAAAAACCAAAGAAGTTTTAACTCGTATAAGTGATTTTATGAAAGAGGAATTATCATGAAATCCATACACTTTGTAGGTATAGGTGGCATAGGGCTTTCAGCACTTGCAAGATACTTGAAAAAAGAGGGCTATATAATAAGTGGCTCAGATATAAAAGAGACAAAAATAACAAAAAAATTAGAAGAAGAGGGGATAGAAGTTTGTATTCCTCATTGTAAAAGCAGTATAAAAGATCAAGATATAGTTATATATTCAGCTGCTGTTAAAGATGATAATGTAGAGTTAATCGAAGCTAGAAAAAGAGGTGTTGTTACGCTTTCAAGAAAAGATGCTTTGCCTTTTATACTAAAAGATAAGAGAGTGTTTTCAGTGGCTGGTGCTCATGGTAAAAGTACAACAAGTGCAATTTTGGCTAGTATGGTTGAGGGCTCTGTTATTATAGGAGCAGAATCAAAGCAGTTTGATACAAATATGTACTATAAAGTTAGTAATAACATCATTTTTGAAGCAGATGAGAGTGATTCTAGCTTTTTAAATTCAAATCCTTATATAGCGATTGTGACCAATGCTGAACCTGAGCATATGGAGTATTATAATTATGATTATGATAAATTTTATGAGGCTTATAGAACATTTTTAAAAAGTGCAACTATAAGAGTTATAAATGCTGAAGATGAATTTTTAAGTACACTTAGTGATATGGATGCAATTCGCCTTTATCCTAGTCGTGATATAACGGAGCTCAAAACTGTTATACGTAATTCAGAGCCATATACTTCATTTGTATTAAAAGATTTAGGTCGTTTTGAAGTATGGGGTATTGGTGAGCATATTGCTCTTGATGCATCTTTAGCAATACTAGCAAGTATAAATGAGATAGATTTAGAGAGTACAAGAGAAAAAATTAAAAATTATCGTGGGATAAAAAAGAGATTTGATATACTCACAAAAAGTGAAGGTTATGCACTTATAGATGACTATGGCCATCATCCTACAGAGATAAAAGCTACTATGTGTTCAGCTAAAGTTTATGCAGATTTACTTCATTTAAAAAAGATTACTGCTATTTGGCAACCACATAAATATTCAAGAACAATAGATAATTTAGAAGGTTTTGTAGAGTGTTTTAATGGTGTTGATGAACTTATTATCATGCCTGTTTGGAGTGCTGGAGAGGCAAAACGAGATATAGATTTTGTAGATGAGTTTAAAAAATATAAACCAGAATTTATAACAAAACTTACTAGAGTAGGAGATTTTATAGATTTGGATAACTCTAAAAAACTTGATTATGGATTGGTTATTGGTTTTGGTGCTGGTGATATAACATACCAATTAAGGGGTGCTTAATGCAGATAGTTTTATTTCTGATTTTTGTACTACTAATTTTATTAGTATTAGTAAGTAAGAAAAATTCTTTTTCAAAAAACCAGAAGATAATAGTAACTATTATAGCTGCAGTATTTGTAATTAGTATATATTTCTATGAAAGCAGTATAGAAAATAGTGCGGAAAAAAATAGAGAAACTGTAAATGCCTTTAGACAAGGTAAAACTCTTATTTGTGATAAGTATACAGTAGATAAAGAGAGATTTATATATGTTAGTGGTACACAAACATTTATACCAAAAGCTGATGAAATAAGTTTGGAAGGTGTTATAGTAAGAGTCTCTACATGTAAAGTAAATTAATGAATAAACTTTTATCACAACTTGATTTAAGTGAATATATTAATAGCTATGAAAACTATCTTGCACGTAGAAAACCTCTCTTTTTAGAGGGGGATATTCATCTTCACCATAGACTCATACGTGAACTTTTTAATCATCAAGGAATAAAATCAATTCCTGAATTGATAAATCTTGACCATGCAATTGGAGTTATGCAAAAGAGTGGAGTTGTATCTCAAGAGGAGATATTTGCTTTTGTTAAGATAATAAACTATTTTCAATATCTTAAAAAAGTACTTTTAGATGAGAGTTTAGCTACTTGGATGCAAAAAATTGTAATACCAGAAAATCTTCTTGATATATGTAATTATTTTGATGAAAAAGGCGAGTTTAAAGACTCTATAGATGAAACTTTTGAGTCAATTAGTAGAAGTCTACATTTGATAAAAGAGGATATGAGACAAGCTTTAAGACGAACAATGAGTGGACAAAAAATAAGTGTTTATTTAGTAGATAGACAAGTACACTATATAAATAATCAAGAGGCTTTACTTCTTAGAGGTGGGTTTAATCATGTAATTAAAGGTAATGTAATTGGACGTAGTAGTAGTGGGTTTTTTTATGTAACACCTGAAAGCATAACAAAATTAAAATCAAAACAGAGTGATTTACTTTCTAAAAAAGAGGAGCTTATTTATCAATACTGTAAGTCTATATCAACTACATTTACAAAATCTCTATTTTTTTTAAAATATATTAATAGAGAATTTGATAGGTTTGATGCATATCAAGCTAGAGTAAACTTTGCAAAACAGAGAGACATGGAGTTTATTTTACCTAAAAAGAGTCGTGAGATAAAATTACAGAAGTTTTCACACCCAGCTTTGGGTGACCCAAAACCTATTAGTCTTGATTTTACAAAACAGGTTTTGATGATAACTGGTGTAAATGCTGGTGGTAAGACTATGCTTCTTAAATCTATATTGAGTGCTGCTTTTCTTGCAAAATATTTACTACCAATGAAGATAGATGCTAGTAAATCAACTATAGGCTCTTTTAAAGAACTTTTTGCCATATTAGATGATCCACAAAATGTAAAAAATGATATTTCTACTTTTGCAGGGCGCATGACTCAGTTTTCAAAACTGTTTGGAAAAAATTCAACTCTTGTTGGAGTAGATGAGATAGAACTAGGAACTGATGCAGATGAAGCTGCTAGTCTTTTTAAAGTTATTATTGAAAAACTTATAAAAAGAGATATGAAGATTGTTATAACTACTCACCATAAAAGATTGGCTTCACTTTTGGCTACTAATGAGCAAGTAGAACTTTTAGCAGCTATTTATGATGAAGAAAATCAACGACCAACATATGGATTTTTACAAGGAACTATTGGAAAAAGTTATGCTTTTGAAACAGCTTTGAGATATGGTGTACCAGCTACTTTAGTAAGTGAAGCTAGAGAAGTTTATGGTGATGATAAAGAAAAACTAAATGAATTGATACAAAAAAATATAGATTTAGAACTTAAAATGAGAGAACAATCTAGTAAATTAGAAAAAGAATTAGAAAATATAAATAGACTAAAAACAAATCTGCAAGACAGAAGAGAATTAGATAAAAATGAGCTTGAAGCATTAAAGTCAAAAATGAGTTTTGAGTATACAAAAGCTATAAAAGAAGCAAAAGAAGCAATAAAAACAAAAGATTCAAAAGAGGCACATCGACATTTAAACAGAGCTCACGAATATAAAAAAGCTACGCATAAAACAAGCAAGATAGAACAAACTTCTATACCTTTAAAAGTAGGAGATAGTATCAAATATAGTGGCTCACGTGGAGTTTTAAAAAGTATTAAAAAAAATCAAGCAACAATAGAGTGTGATGGAATGACACTTAGAGTACCACTTGATACTTTAAAAAGAAGTGGTAATTTACCTAAAAAAATTGCAAAATCAAAAGTAACTATTTCAAAACAAAATGCAAATTCTACAGTAGTTTTAGATCTTCATGGACAAAGAGGAGAAGAAGCCGTGGAGAATTTAGATAAGTTTATATCTGATGCTTTAATAAATGGTTATGAAGAGTTACATATATATCATGGTATTGGAACAGGAAAACTAGCTTATGCAGTGCGTGAGTTTCTTAAAATTCACCCTAGCGTAGAGAGTTTTAAAGATGCACCACCAAATCAGGGTGGTTTTGGAGCTACCTTAGTAAAATTGTAATATTATCATTTATATTGTATAATTATTAATGGTGGAAAATAAAGGTAATAATTTGCAAAATAATATTGATATTAATGAGTATTGTTTAGAGTTAGAGCTAGAGAATACTGTTTTAAAAGATATGCTTTATATTGATACTCTTACTGGCTTACCAAATATGCTTATGTTTAAAAAAACAATAGAAGATATAGATAATCCAAAAACAATTTTAGTAGATATTGATGCTTTTAGTGAAATAAATGAGTATTATGGTAGAGATATAGGGGATTATGTACTTAAAGAGATATCAAAACTAATTAAAACTTATGCAGATAATGAAAATATGAAAACATTTAGAATAGGTTCAGATGAGTTTTTACTTTTAGGTTCAGGTGTTTTAGATATAGAAAAATATGAACGAATAGCAAAAGAGATGGTAAATTTATTAAAAACCAATGAGATTTTTTTAAAAGATTATGAAGAGAGCATAGTAATAGATTCAACCATAGGATTTTGTTTAGAAGATGAAGATATATTAAATAAATCTCAAATAGCTCTAGAGTATGCAAAAAAAACTGAAAAAGATTTTGCTTGTTATCTTCATAGTATGGATAATAAAGATAAGTACAAAGAAAAATTAAAATATGTAAAAATTATGAAAGATGCTCTTGATAATGATAGAGTTATACCATATTATCAACCCATTTTAAATAGAGAGGGTAAAATTCACAAGTATGAAGCCCTTTCAAGAATAAAAGATGCAAATGGAAACGTTATTAGCCCTTTCTTTTTTATGGATACTTCAAAAAAAGTTAGATTATATACTTTAATGACAAAACAGATTATAGATAAAAGCTTTAAAAGAATAGCACAAACTGATAAGACAATATCTATAAATCTTCTAGCTAGAGATATGATGGATGGAAATATAAGTAACTATATTATTGAAAAAATGAGAGAGTATGGGATTGCAAAACAGATAGTATTTGAGATACTTGAAGATGAAAATATAGAGAGTTTAACAAGAGTAGAAAACTTTATAAATAAATCAAAAAGACTGGGAGTTAGAATAGCAATAGATGATTTTGGAACAGGTTATAGTAACTTTTCTTACTTTATAAAACTAAGACCAGATTATCTAAAGATAGATGGTTCAATAATTAAAAATATAGATACAGATAAGAATTCAGAAGCTATAGTAAAAGCTATTATCTCTTTTGCAAAAACTTTACATATAAAAACTATAGCAGAATTTATACACTCCAAAGATGTCTATGATAAGTGTTATGAACTTGGTATTGATGAGTTTCAAGGCTTTTATTTAGGAGAACCTAACTCAGATTTGGTATAATATACCTTTATGTGTAAAGGAAATAGATGACTACCAAAGAACTTTTTTATAAACTGCTTAGATATAAATCTATAACTCCAGATGATGATGGAGCACTTTTTTTTATAGCTGACTATCTTTCAGAATATAAACATACTATCATAGATATTGAAGATACAAAGAATCTTTTTATATATAAACGTTTTGGAGATGGACCTCATTTAAGTTTTGCAGGGCATATAGATGTAGTACCTCCAGGAGATGGTTGGGATAGTGACCCTTTTGAGCCAACTCTTAAAGATGGAAAGATTTATGCTCGTGGAACACAAGATATGAAGAGTGGAGTTTGTGCTTTTATAAATGCTATGAAAAATACAAAAAATTTTAATGGAACACTCTCTGCCATCTTAACAAGTGATGAAGAAGGTGATGCGACTTATGGAACTATAGAAGTACTAAAACATTTAAAAGAGATAGATTTTTTACCTGATTATGCAATAGTAGCAGAACCAACAAGTGAAGATGAGTTTGGAGATGCTATCAAGATAGGAAGACGAGGCTCTATCAATGGGTATTTAGATATACAAGGGAAACAGGGGCACGCTGCTTATCCACAAAAGTCAGTGAATCCTATAAGTCAAATATCTCCGATACTTGATAAAATAACAGACCATTTTTTTGACCAAGGAGATGATGATTTTGCTCCAAGCCAACTAGTAGTAACAGATATAAGAGCTGGTATGGAGGTAACAAATGTTACTCCTGCATATTTAAAAATGATGTTCAATGTTAGAAACTCGACTAATACAACAAAAGATGATGTGAAGAAATATATAGATAATTTATGTATTGGTTTGGATTATAACTTGAAACTAACTCAAGGCTCTTTCCCTTTTGTTACATGTAGAGAAAGTTATGTAGTGAAATTGATACAAAAGGCTTTAAAACAAGTTACAGGCTCACAAGCAAAGCTTTCAACGGCAGGTGGAACTAGTGATGCAAGATATCTTTCACAGTTTGGTATAGATTGTATAGAGTGTGGAGTTGTAAATGATACAATTCATGCAATAAATGAGCGGTGTGGTATGGATGAGGTTGAAAAACTAGAAAAAGTTTTTTTATACGTAATAGAAAATTTTAAGGATAATGGATGAACTATATAAGCACAGATAAGGCTCCGGCAGCTATAGGACCTTACTCACAAGCAGTAAATATTGGAGATATTATATACACTTCAGGACAGATTCCACTTAATGCTTATGGATCATTGGTTGAGGGAGATATTGCTACTCAGACGAAACAAGTTTTAACAAATCTTAGTGAAGTTCTTAAAGAGGGTGGTAGTAGTTTAGATAAAGTTATAAAAACAACAATATTTTTATCAAATATGGAAGATTTTGCAGATGTAAACAAAGTATACGCAGAGTTTTTTGGAACTCATAAACCAGCTAGAAGTACAGTTGCAGTTAAAACTTTGCCATTAAAAGTTGGTATTGAGATAGAGGCTATAGCATTAAAGGGATAAATCCCTTTAATGCTATAGTATTTTTGCTCTACACTCTCTTGTCATTTTGACGATTTTTTTAATGTTTTTTACAACATAATCATGACCTTCTACAGCATTGTCATAAGTAGTATATCTTCTATTAAAAAGTGAAATATCATACATAACTTTACCATCTTTTTTTTCAAAAATCATTGTTTCATAAACATTCACATTCTCGTGTTGGTTCAGCCAAGAGTGACGCACTTCCATCTTGATTGTTGAGATAAAAAACTTTTCTCCATCTATTTCTGATATATGTTTTAACTCCAAGTCTTGGTCAATTATTGTATGGTCCATAGGAACTCCTTTTTATTTATAATACTTTTTTTGTATAACAAATTTATGATAATTTAAAGTGAAAAATACTAAGCTTTATTTAAATTTAAGAGCCAATTATAATCTAGCAAATAATAACAGTTTTTATAATAATTATGTATGATTATTCCAAGAAAAATTTTTAAGTTTAAGGACATATTGCATGGCGAATAAACATTATGAAGTCTTGGTTGTTGGTGGAGGGATTTCAGGTGCGGCTCTTTTTTATGAATTAGCTAAATATACTGATGTAAAAAGCGTTGCTCTTTTAGAAAAATATGATAGTTTAGCGACCTTAAATTCGAAAGGAACTAGTAACTCTCAGACTATTCACTGTGGCGATATTGAGACAAACTATACTGTTGAAAAGGCTAAAAGTGTAAAGCGAACTGCAAAGATGGTTGAAAAGTACTGTTTACAGTATGATTATCAAGATAAGTTTATGTTCGCACATCAAAAAATGGCAATTGGTGTTGGTGATGAAGAAGTTAACTATATGAGAAAAAGGTATGAAGATTTTAAAGAGTTATTCCCATACCTTGAAGTTTTTGAAAAAGAAAAGTTAAAAGAGATAGAACCAAAACTTATTTTTGATGAAAATGGTAATGAAAGACCAGAAAGTATAGTAGGTGTAGGTGTACAAAGTGGGCAATGGAGTACAGTTGATTTTGGAAAAATGGCAGATAGTCTTGTAGAAAATGCTCAAAATATTGAAGATACTGTAACAGATGTCTTTTTTAATGCGCAAGTAACCAACATAAAGCAAGTCGGGAAAATACATGAAGTAGAAGCAGGTGGACAGACATATACTGCTGATTTTGTAGTAGTAAATGCAGGGGCACATTCACTCTATTTGGCTCACCGTATGGGACATGGAACTGATTATGGTTGTCTTCCAATGGCAGGAAGTTTTTATGTAACTACTAAGAAAATTTTAAATGGAAAGGTTTATATGGTGCAACATCCAAAACTTCCATTTGCTGCACTTCATGGTGACCCAGATATCCTTTTAAATGGCTTTACTAGATTTGGTCCAACTGCACTTGCTCTTCCAAAATTAGAGCGTTATCACGGTAACTCAACTGTTATTGATTTTTTCAAAACTTTGAGATTTGATAGTAATATTGCTAAGATTTT
>Ga0256842_1002250_pt1 | contig 14150 bp, 12 predicted proteins | sample 4559240metaG_FD_185973 | JGI IMG/M metagenome (GOLD analysis project Ga0256842, IMG submission 185973) | Hydrothermal vent microbial communities from Guaymas Basin, Mexico - 4559-240 | ecosystem: Environmental > Aquatic > Marine > Hydrothermal vents | place: Mexico: Guaymas Basin | collected...
AATATGCAGATATCGCTATGTATAAAGCTAAAAAAGCGGGAAAAGATAGGTTTGAATTTTATTCTTATACAATGAGTAAAGAGGCAAGTAAAAGAATTATTCTTAAAAATTCTCTTCATCAAGCATTAGAAAAAGAGGAATTTATAGTATATTTTCAACCGCAAATAGATAAAAGTAAAAAGCTTATGGGAATGGAGGCATTAATAAGATGGAAACATCCTATAAAAGGGCTTGTTTCACCTGTTGATTTTATTCCATTAGCCATAGAAATAGGTTTAATCGGCAAAATAGATTTATGGGTTATAGAACAATCAATAATACAACATAAAAAATGGTCTGACAAAGGATATAACCCAGGTATTATTTCGTGCAACACTACCATGTATCAATTGGAAAAAAATGATTTTTCAGAAGAGTTAGAGGAGTTATTAAAAAAACATGAGTTCAATCCAAAAAATTTAAATTTGGAACTCACAGAAGAAAACATTATGAAAAATCCGGAAAAATCTATAAAAATGGTAAATAAAATAAAACAATTAGGAGTATCTATCAATATAGACGATTTTGGAACAGGTTATTCGTCATTGGCATATCTAAAAAAATTCCCTATATCAAAACTAAAAATTGATAGAAGTTTTATAAAAGATATACCGCAAGATAAAGATGATATGGCTATTACTAAAACTATAATAAGTTTAGCTCAAAATTTAAAATTGGGTCTTGTGGCAGAAGGGGTAGAAACTAAGATTCAACAAGAGTTTATAGTCAAAAATTCAGAAGCACTTATCCAAGGATATTTTTATTCTCGTCCAATTCCGGCAGATAAATTTGAAGAAAAATTTTTTAAATCATAAATTTAATTTTTCCCGACTTAGGACACATGCATTACACCAACTCACTACAAACTTCATAAGCAAGCAAAATCAATTTTTCATTAAAATTGTAGTGTCTAAATATTTTAGAAAAGTCTGTATTTATGGGCTTTAGAGGGAGTTCGTATCCTCAGTCGAGAGGTAATTTTATACCCCAATAATTTTATATATCTATTATCTTTTTTATAACCCAAAGACCAAAAGCCAATATCAAAGTGCTAATTATGGCAATAACTATTGTGCCGGCTGATAAATCCATTATAACTCCTTATAATCCTGCTGCGGATCCAAGTGACCACATAGGCAAAAATATTCCAAGTGCCAAAATTAATACAAATCCGGCAATTGCAGCAATAAGTATCGGCTCTATCATAGTAGAAACATTTTCTATAATACCATCATACTTATCTTTATAAAATTTTACTATTTTTTCTAACATTTGTCCAAGTGCACCGCTCTGTTCTGCTGCTGAAACCATTTGCACAATCATATTTTCAAAAAAATTACTTTGTGCAAAACCGTTAGCAAGAGAACCGCCATCTTCTATATTTTGAGCGATTTTGTCTAAATTGTATCTCATATAGCTATTGTCAACAATCTTATTTGCTGCATCAAGTGCTTCTATCATAGGAATTCCTGCATCAGAAAGAACTTGAAAGATATACATAAAACGACCAATCATAGCATATTTTGTTACCAAGCCGACTAAGTATATCTTTAAAAATATTTTATCACTTTTAAACTTTATGTTTTTAGAATGTTTATAAAAATATGAAAATATAGCCACAATAATAAATGCACTCATCAATATAAAGGGACCGTAATCTTGCAAGGCATGCTCAAGCCAAATTAAAATACGAGTAGGAAAAGGAAGTTCTGTATGAGATGCTGCAAAAATTGCTTCAAATTGTGGAATTACAAATAGTATAACAATACCAAAAGCTATCGCCATAGCAAATATAGTAAGCAACGGGTATCTTGTTGCTCTTTTTAATTTCATTCTATTATCATGAATTTCTTGCAATATTTCTGCAAGTTTTTTTATGGATTCGCTAAGTGAACCTGTTTTTTCACCAAGATCTATCATAGATATCGAAAGATTACCAAGTTGCAAACTGTATCTTTTAGAAGCTTCACTTAGGGATGCACCGCTTTCCACATCAGACAATATATTTGTAAATATAGCTTTTATCATTGCATTGTCGGTATTTTGACTCACTTCCTTTAAAACTAAATTGATCGGCATACCGGCATCAAGCATAACGGCCATTTGCTCCAATAGTGCTATATATGCCTCTTGATCCGCTCTTTTATTTTTAATTGGATTTTTAAATTTTGAGGTAATTTTTTCAAATTTTATAGACAAAGGTTCGGAAATCTCTTCCAAAGATATCATAACACCCATCATTTTCGCCTGAAACTCTTTCATTGCTTCTATGCGGTTTACTGCTTCCACAATAGTATGAGATCTCTCTTTTCCTCGTCTATAATTTACCCTAAAGTATGCCATTTTACCTTCTTACTACTCTTAAAACTTCCTCTAAGGTGGTAATACCTTGTAAAACTTTTTGAATACCATCATTTATCATAGGCGAATAAAGCCCCTCTTTTTCAGCAATATCGGATATTTCCTGTTTTGTACCGTTACGAGCTATAACTTTTGCAACTTTATCATCAATTTTTAAAATTTCAGCTATAACAACTCTACCAGAAAATCCACTCATATCACACTTTGGACATCCTCTTCCCTTATAAAAAATAGTTCCTTCGGGAATCATGCCTTGAACTTTGTTAAGAGTTTCTGCATTTGGCTTATACTCCTCTTTACAGTAAGGACACATCTTTCTTACAAGTCTTTGAGCAACTATAGCTATAAGAGCATCCGATATCAAAAATGGTTCTAGCCCCATTTGTACCATTCTGTTGATAGTGCTTGGTGCATCATTTGTATGCAGAGTTGAAAACACAAGGTGTCCGGTCAAAGAAGCCTGTGTAGCAGCTGAAAGAGTTTCTATATCTCTTATCTCACCAACCATAATGACATCCGGATCTTGTCTCAAAAATGAACGAAGAGCCTTTGCAAAAGAAAAATCTACTTTTTCATTTACTTGAACTTGCTGGACTAACGGAAGTTGATATTCTATCGGATCTTCTATGGTTAAAACTTTATTTTCTATACTCTTGATCTCATTTAATGCTGCATATAAAGTAGTCGTTTTACCACTTCCGGTAGGTCCTGTTATAAGAACGATACCATAAGGTTGACGAATCGTATCTTGAAAGATTTGCAAATTTTGATCTATAAAGCCCAATTCATTCATCTTGAGTAAAATCTTTTGTTGATCCAAAATACGCATAACAATCGATTCGCCAAACAAAGTTGGTGTAGTTGAGAGTCTAAAATCGTAATTCCCTCCATCAATTTGCATTGAAAAACGACCATCTTGTGCTCTTCTTCTTTCTGAAATATCAAGATTTCCCAATATTTTTATACGAGAATTAAGTGCGGTGTAAACTTCCAAGTCAAAGACAAATGTCTCTTTCAAAATACCATCTATCCTACATCTAACGGACATTTCATGGGCATCCGGTTCTATATGCAAATCACTTGCTTTTTTACTAATTGCATCTCTTATGATAGTTCTTATAAGTTGTAAAACGGCACTTTCTTCTAAGTTGTCGTCTCTATTGCCTCCATTTTTTATCTCCTCTTTAACTTCCTTTGCAAGTAGTCTTGTTTTTTCTCTGATTTCTATACGAGTAAAGATTTGTCTTATATCTTCAGGCATAGAAATATAAAGTTTAATCGGTTTGAAAACGGCTGCGGATGTTTCAAGAGCTTCAAGTGCATCATAATTTAAAGGGTCTGATGTTGCTATATGTATAAATTCATCGTCCTCCTTAAAAGGTATTGCATTTGCATTTTCTAAAAGTTTTAAAGGAAATTTGCCAAGAAGCTTAAAATTTAACTCCTCCCCAAAGAGATCGATAAAATCAATACCAAGTTGTTTTGAAAGTGTTTCAAATATTTGATTTTTTGTAACAAACCCTTCATCGACTAAAATCTCTCCAAGTTTTTTTACATAATTTTTGGATTTTTGGATTTTGAGACAATGCATTAATTGTTCATTTGTTATCAAACCTTTCTCGACAAGTAAATCTCCAAGTCTAATCCTCTTTTGTAACATACTATTGCCCCCACTTTTTTAAGAGATTTTTAACTGATTTTGATGAGGAAAATCTTAGATATATATGCAATATTTTTTTTGCTGATTTTACATCTCCTTTAGCATAGAGCGATTTTGCATAGATTATCCACGATTTATCATCTTTTTTATTCAAAATATTAGCTATTTTTGCCCATTTTAAAGAACTGTCATATTTTTTATTTTTATAGTATAATTGTGCGATTTTTATCGCTATATTGTAAGATTTGTTTTGATTATAAATTTTTTCAAGCTCTTTTATATCATAAGTTTTTGTTTCTATTAGATTATTTACTTTTTTTGCCATAATAGGCTTGGGTATAATTTTGTGAACTTTAGGATGTTCTGCTTTTAAAATTTTTGAATAATCGCATTTTACCCTCTTGATAATAAAACTAAGATTTTTACTTTTTGCTATTTTTTCATATTTTCTTAATTTTTCTATAGAATCATACATCCCACATCTAAGAATATAAAATCCATTATTGTCTTTAGGCAAAAGAGTGTAACATTGCTCAATTTTATATAATTTTAATCTTTTTTTTAATCTTAAAATATTTTTAATATTTATAGCAGTTAAATATTGTATAGTAAAACATAAATTAGAATTAGAGTTGCCTGTTAAATTAGTTTTTTCACTTTTGTTTGCATCATTTACAATAGAAATTTTATTTTTAATCACAGTATTTATCTTTGAGGTATCTTGTTTGTTTTTATCTATTTTTTGTATTGTTGTAACTTTTGTATGTACAATCTTTTTTGGATTATTTTGTTTTTTAATTTTTGTAACTTTTACTCTTGGTTTTTCGACTTTCTTTATATCCTGTATTTTGCCATAAAGTATATAATATGCAAATCCAATCAAAATAGTAGTGCTACAAAAGAGATAAAAAAAAAGTTTAATCTGTTTTTTCAATTGAATTTTTTTACAAATTCTTTCTAACTCTTCAATAGTTTTATTCACTGATAATTCCTAAATCAATCGCTGCCATCATGACAATGCACTTATTTAGTCTATTATATCCGGGTTTTCCGATTTTTTTTGCTTTTGCTACTATGAGTAAAATCGTCCTGCATATCTGTTTTATCATTCTAAAATTTCCTTTGGCATATTTATGAATATCGTATAAATTTTTTGAAGAGAAAAAATTTCTACAAAAATCAGAACCATCTACTTTTTTCATTATATAACTACTTGCCTCCTCTTTTGTTACATATCCAAGCTCTAAAACCTTTGGTGCTCTACTTTTAAAGTGAGGGATTTGTAGTATTTCTTTTCCCTCTTTTTCATGCATAGCAAGAACTACCCAAAGTTTTTTTGAATCCGAAAGCATTCTGATAAATTCCAACATAGACTCATCAAGCATTTGTGCCTCATCTATCAAAAGTATTATTTGATGCTTGTCTGCCAAATTTATAATTTTCTCTTTTGCTTCATAAGGATTGAAAATCTTCTCTTTTGAAATATTGCCCACCAAATCTTCAGGAGTAAGATATGGTGTTTCAAATAGATATACGGTATGGGTATGCTTTAATCTGTTTTTTATCTGATGAAGTAAAAAAGTCTTCCCGCTTCCGGGCTGTCCTATTAAAAAGATTAAGCCACCACTACTGTTTAAAAATATATCTTGCATTTTTAATAATGTGCTGACTGAACCTTTTGTCTCAAACATCTCTTCATTTTCACAACGATCTTCAAAAAGATTTGCATATCTTACATAACCGCTCATTTAAAATTCTTTTTTATAATCTCCGCCTCATTTATATTTGGCATATTGTCATTATTGATAATTTTTGGTATAACAAGTATAAAAAGCTCATTTTTCTCCACTCTCTTTACATCGTGTCTAAAAGCATATCCTATCAAAGGAATAGAACCCAATACGGGAACTTTGTTTTCATCTTTTTTTACTTTCTTTTGAATAAGCCCTCCTATTAAAACTTTCTGTCCGTCTTTAACTTTTACTATGGAAGTCATCTGTTTTATCCTCATATCGGGAGGTAAATCTCTATAAGAGGAATTATTGCTATCGTTATAAGTGTTGCTTAATGTGCTACTTACAGGATTTATTCGCATGATAATATAACCCTTGTCGGTAATTTCCGGCACTATGTTTAAAGTTAGACCCACAAAGGCAGAACCAAGATCATAAGTATTGCTGGTGGAGCCTGTTCCCCCGGTAGTAGTAAGAGAGCCACTTTGAAAACGATAATTGAGTTGATCTCCCACATTTATAACTGCAGGCTGGTTATTTAGTGTCATTATCTTTGGATTGGATAGTATGTTTACTTTTCCATAAGTCTTTAAAAATTTTATAAATCCGGCGGTTGTAAAGTTGTATCCAAGATTGTATGAAAAAGGATATATATTTGTTCCATGTCCACTTCCCTGTAAACTACGACTAATACTGCCGGATACAGAAAGATCAAATTTGCTCCAATCTATACCCGTAGATTTATCATTATTGTAGCTAAGCTCTATCAAATGGGTCTCTATCATAATTTGTCTATGCATTCTCTCTTGCATTCTTAGGATATATTTATTTACTCTGTCTATTTGTTTTTTTGTTCCCGTAACCGTGAGGATACCGGCTTCTCTATCCAAAAGTGCTTTACTTGAAATTTGATAGACATCCAAATCCCTTTGAAGAATTTCATCAACATGACTTTTTAAAGTGTCCCAAAACTTAAACTCAGAAGTACTTTTCATGGATGTCGTATCCGAATTTGAACCACCGGAAGATAGATCCGTGCCACCCGTATCGCTTGTATCGCTCACTCCCACCGTTATATCTTTATTTGATGTCGTACTCATACTGCTCATATTGATATAATCTATCGGGAATATTTTTGTTTTTACATATGAAATTTTTAAAATTTTTTTAGGTGCGATGTAATCATAAAAAAGATTGTGTTCATCAAAAATAAATTTTAAAAACTCTTTAAAAGTATAATTGTCTATATTGGTCAAACCCACAGGCAAATCCAATTTCTTTTTCGCCATATCATCATCATATATAATAGTAAATTTGCAAACTCTTGCAAGATTCTCCACCAAATCTCTTAACTTTGGAGAATTTTGTGTTCCATTTGCATGTAGTGAAAAAAGTTTCGATGAACACTTTGTGTTTGTTGTGGACGATATCGCAAATGATACAATTAGAAAAACAAGTATAATAGCTTTTTTCATTTTTTATTCCTAATTTTAATAATATCTTGTTTATGATTTATGGTCAATATCTTTTTCATTTTACCTCTTTTTATCAATATATAATCTTTTGATATTTTTGTTATTTTATATCCATGCACATAACTTCCTTTTTTATACCATTTGTCGGATATGTATGCTTGATTGTTTAAAATAGCTGAAAGTTTTATCTTTTTTTTGCTTTTTTCCATTGATATAGGTATAATCTTTTTCTGTTTTTTTATCAAAATCTCCACTTTTCCAAAAGGATCATAAGATGGTACAGGTATAGATGCTATAGAAAAAACTATAACCATCATACACAAAATCAAACTTTTCATAAATCCGCTCCATAAATCGATATTTGTGCTTCGAATTTCAACAAAGAACTACTACTATCAAAACTATATTCTAAATTATCAATCAATATAAAAAGTCTCTGTTTTTCTATAAATCTTATCAATTTTTCTATATCTAAAAATTTTCCACTCCCTTTTATATCAAGAGTTTCTTTTGTTTTTAGCAATCCTGCAAATTTTTTATTTGCCAAATTGATAGAGATTTCGTCAATAAGAACATTTTGCTTTACAGATTTATCAAGTATGGATTGTAAAAGAGTGGCCTCTTTTTTTGGATTAAAAGAAAGATATTCATTTGATTGTATATTTGTTAAAAGATTTAATTTTTCATATTTTAATTTTTCTATATTTTTTTTCTCTTTTTCATAATTTTTTTTATAGGATACTATTCTATCAGGAAGTAATCTATTTAATCTTCTTTTTTTATTAATTTTATTTATAAGTTTATTATTGTTGTTTAATAACTTTTCATTTGTCTCAATTTGATCGGCAATTATAAAATAGTAAACCCCACCCATTATCAATAAACCAAGCAAAACAGACATAAGCAAAACCATTTGTGGCGAATACTTGGCAGTTTCGTTATCTATTTTATCTAACAGTTTTTCCCACATATTATCTCTTTATCTCTATCAAACTCTCATAAATTCCACTATCTTTACGGAGTGAAATTTTTGATGTTTTTACCGTTATATAGCCGGTATTTTGCATATCTTCCATAAATCTTGCTATATCATCTCTTTTACTGTTTTTTGCAATGATATAAAGATTGAGCTCTTTTGAGCCGTTTATATCTATCTGTTTCGTTGTTAATTTATATTTTGATAGTGTTTTGACAACATCATAGACAATTTTATCTCTTCCTTCTTGTAGAAGAGGTATCATGTTGGCACTATTTAGTGTCGTACGATAATCTTCCATTTCATCTTTTGCTATTTCTTTTTCTTTTACTAATGCTAAAATCTCTTTTTTTCTTTTTTCCAATATTGCCATATATTTTTCATTTTGTTTAACATTTTTTGTATATTGAACTTTTAAAAGTTTCTCTTTTTGCAATAAAATGGAATTTTCATACCAAAAGTAGAAAAAAGCAACTGAAGAAAATACCAAAGAAAAAAGTATGGACATGATAATTTTAGAGCTTTTTCTTTTTAAAAACTTTAATTTTTTTTCAAAAATATAAAAATTCGGTATTTGTATATTTTTTAAATTTTCAACACTCAAACACTGAGCAAATATATGTGATTCTTTTAGTTTTTTTAAACCCGGTAATACGGAAACAAATCCTTCATAATTTTCAATATCATAATTTTCAAATATTTTATCAAGACCCGGGATAGTATCCCCATTAAAATCTAAAAAAATTCTCTGTATCGTTGCAAATCCAAAAAGTGCTCTTCTTGAGCTTATCACTTGGATAATAGTACCTATGGTAGCATTAAAAAAACTCTGTAAATTTTGAACCAAATCGATCTGCTCCTCTTCATAGGCAGATATCTCCAACCCTTTTGTAGCAAGAAGCGATATAAGACTTTTTTTATCTATATCAAATTTTTTTGCTATAGCATCCAATCCGTCAAAGGTCCTATTGACTATACACTGTCCGTCATGGTAAAACGAAACAAAAGAGTACTCTTCGCCCAGATATATAAAAAGATCGCTTTTCTTTTCAAAATTTTCATCAGCATAAAAACCAGAATATGAGAAAAATTCAGGAGTAACGATATCAAATCCGCCCACTTTTTTAGAGCATTTTTCAAATCTCTCATTTAACTCCCCTGTTTTAACGGCAATTCCCTCTACCATTAGAAAATCACCTTGTGAGGGATGCAAAATATTAAATGCTATGGAGTAGTCTATCTCGCTATCTAACCCTCCCTCTTCATACATTTTTATTTCGCCTTGTATCTCTATCTGCTCTTTAGTTAAATTTGAAGGAAGTTTAAAGGCATAACTACGGCACATATTAGCCGGGACAAACAAACCCCTTGAGAATTTTTTTGCTTTTTTAAAAGATATTTCTACTATATCTTCTTTGTCAACAGTAAAAATTTTCTCTTTTGCACAAACTAAACTATTGATAGTCACACTTTACCTTTTTTTTATCTTATTATAACATAACCTGTTTTAGGATATACTGTTATATTGATTTCTTGTCCGTCATGATCAAGTATAAGCATTTTTTGTACCAAGAAAAGAGAATCATTCGTAAAGTTACCATCATGCGGTCGTCCCAACCTGTCAAAGCAGAGCTTTTTATTGTTCAAGTCGCCACTTAAAGTAGAAAATATATGATAATTACTTTTGCCATTTGTAGTGTTTTCTTCAAGTTTTTCTTTATTTAAATCTATACATCCGATAGTAGTATCACTCTCTTGTTTGTAGTGATCATATCCTATGCCTTGATATTGTGCTTGTGTTATCTTTAATGATATAAAATTGACATCGTCTCGTAAATGGTTTGCTTTAAACATACTGCTTCCGACCGCAGATAGTATGCCTATCAAAACAAGTACAAATACCAACTCTACAATCGTAAAAGCCAAATGAAATGATGTTAAATCTCTTTTTTTCATGGTTTTTGCATCGTCCTTCTAAATATCCTCACTTGCTTTCCATTGGCACCGTTTGATATATTGCTTTCAAGCATAACATCCATCAAAACCATCCCTTCGCTTTGCGGAGTATTGATAACTTGGACTCTATCACAATCACTTAATGATGAGTTTAGGTAATATTTTGTTATATTAATATCGACGGTAAACCTTCCTCTTTGATCACTTACATGTACGATTTTTAAACATTTGCCATTGCTTCTATTAAAATCAGATATTTGCAAAAGTGCCATCTCTATGGCTGATTGCATAAATAGTTCCGCTTGCTCTTTTGTATAAGTATCTACCGTATGTTTTGCTCCTATTCGGGCATACTTTAGTGTTATGATGAGCATAAAGCTAACTATAAGTATGATAAATATAGCCCCCATAAGTCCAAAAGCTTTTCTTGTCAAAATACAACCTTTTGCTTTGATATATGCACTATTTTTCCACCCACATTTTTTTGCATATCAATGCTGATACGAATAGTAAAATCTACCATTTCAGCCTCAAATCCTTTGACATGTTGAGTCAAGATCGAAGCATTGCCCTCGCCATTTCCACTTTTATCCGCACAGTAAGTTTTGCCCTTCCAAGGATGATAGCCATAAAACAAAAAGAGTGTATCATCTATATCTTTTGAGGATATGTTTAAATTTTGGATACAAGTAGCACTCGTATCGATATCTTTTCCTCTTGCTACCGCATAAGCTCCATCGGTTAAAAAGTATTTTTCATATATATAATCCGGCTTTTTTACAGTATCGTTAATTTCTATATTGTTTTGGGTAATATTTATATCATAACTCAAGTTGCTATCGTGACCGTGCCATCCAAAAGCCCCCTCGCAAGCCTTTATCGCTTCATCTCCATAATCAAAAGCACCCGAAAATATAAGATTTTTATCATCATCACTAATGCTTGACGATATGTTTGTATCTAAATTCGGCTTTGTACTTTTTTTCATATCGACAAAACCGCTAAATTTTTTAGCCCTATAGTCACTTATATCATTTTCCAGCCACTCCAATACAACATAACCACTACTTGTTATATCCGAAAGTGCTTTGCAACTACTACTACCGTCATATCCTATCACACTTTGAGGAATCCTGTCATAAAGCATATAGGAGAGTTGATCCAAAACTATTTGAGATCGTATAGACATCTTTGTTGCAGCTTTAGCTTCTGCCGATCTCGTATATAAAGCACCAAGAGCTTTAAAAGTTCCTACTGCCAATATCCCCGATATCGCTATAACTAAAATTATCTCTATAAGAGTAAAACCTTTTTTCATTTCCAAGAAACCCTGTTGATGTAGATTTGCCCGAGATTGATAGAGCGATATGTAAAGGTGGAGCTAAAAGGCTTGATATGTCTATTGCTACCGCTTGATAGAGTAACTGTAACATTTACCTCTTTGATATTGGTGGTGGTTCCTGTGGATGCTGAGGTATCTTTATATGTGATAGACACACTATCATTTTGAGCCGTATTCTCATAGTCATCATCTACATTCGCCACACTTACATTTAAATCATACATAGATTTACCATTATTTTTTGTAGAGATACCATAACCATCATAATCATCTATATCATTAAAATCATCACTACCACTATCTTGCCCTATAGCCGAAGCACTCAAATCCTCACCGCTTGTATCTATACAATTTCTTGAACCTTTAAAGCCTCCCACTCTATATCCGTCCGACAAGCAGGGAAATTTACCACTATCAGTTTTTAGTATATCATTAATCCTTGTATTTTTTTCATCCCAAGGAAGATACATAATCCTTCCCATCATGGACATAGCATTAAAAAGTGCATCCTCTTTTATGCTAAGTTCCATGCTTTTATTTGCTGCATATATGATCCTTGGCACTACCGTAAATACAATGGCTATGATAACCATAGAAAATACCAACTCAATAATCGTCAATCCTCTTCTCATCTAAAAAATTTCACTCCCGGTCTTTCATAATCAGTACTACTGTTGGCATCAAACGAAGATCCGTTCATATCCCCACTTTTTATCATATTGCCAGAAGTTCTATTGTCATAAACATACATAAAACAAGGATGAGATGTACAATTGCTATCATCACTATAGTTATAACTTTCTCCGAAATCAGTAGGTATATACCAAAGCCATGATGGTATATCTACATGTATCCACTCTCTTGCACTATTTGCTGTGCCGTCAAACTTAAGAGTTAGATCGACTGTTCCATTGTTTATATTGTTATCGCTCATATCAACATCACTATTTGTATTTTTCATTAAAGTGGTACTTGAAGAGTTTATCTCCGTTACATTTCCCTCGTTTTCATCGGTATGATTTTTATTAATGTACCAGTTAAGAACCGTCTCGTTAAAGTCTTTAGTATAAGAGCTTGAGCCATCATCATAAACTTCAAGATAGAGCGAAGTATTTGCCTCCTTTTTACCTGTATAGATATCATGCGGATGGATACGACCATAGTAGAAAGTGGCATTATTGTCCAATGATATTCCGTTTTTATCTTTTGCATTGCTATCTGTTACATTTATCTCTTTTAAATTTATATAGATAGGATTTAAAGGATTTGTATAATCTCTATCTATATTGAAGCTATAACTTTCACTATTTTCGCCTTTTGTCGTAAAGTGTGAAGCCGGAATTTGAAGAGTTTTATTGATATCATTAATTGATTTATCATTGCTTGTTAAATTACCGTCATAAGTTAGATTGACATCGCTATTTGCATTATCGACATCATAATAAAATGTAACTTTTATATCTTTTGCATAACAACTGCTGTTAAAATCCTGAAGTGTTTGATGCTGTTTGTTATTGACCGATATTGTCATATTTGCCGTAACATTTAGTTCACTTAAGTTGCTATCCATATATATCCAACGACTTGAACTCGGATCAAAAACTCCGCTTAAATTGCCCTCTGTGATATTTGCCTCATAAGGATCGACGGTGATCTGTTTTGTATATGGGGTTATAAGCCTATCGCTATCATTTGTATCATCACTGTCCACTTTGGCAAATTCATTACCGTTTTTCTCTTTTATAGTTATATTTATTTCGCCTACTTCACTATAATTTGCATCTACATTGTTTGCAATTCCGTTGCTAAAATTAAAATCACTTAAGTTGAAAGTTCCTGTTTTGCAACCCGATTTTATCTCTGCTGCATCTACCTCAAAAGAATTGGCACTTTTACTTTCATTATAATCCTCAGAAGGATTGTCACTCTTGTCTAAAGCTTTAAATGATATACTAAAATCCTCTCCGGCATAAGCTGTAGATGGGATCGTGATACTAAATCTTTCGGGACGAATTGCAAAATCGTCTGTTGAGTTCGATTCGCCATCATCATTTGTCAAAGGACAATTCTCATCCACATTCCTTTTCCAAGATATTTGAACCACAACATCTTTGATAGCTTTTGAAATATTAAAGGTGGTATTTTTCTCCTGCTGTTGTATAAAAAGCAGTTTTGATGTATTATTGTCTACGGTTGCACAAATAGTTCCATTAAACTCACGGTAATTTGTACCGTTTTCATCCAAAGAGGCGATAGTTAGTTTGAAATCTTGTTTTACTATTTTTGTAGTAATATTTCTATCAGCTATATTGTGATCATCGTTCCAAGCATCAAAGGTATATTTCAAGCTACAATTTTGGCACACCCTCTCACTTCCATCATAATTCTTTTTATCTTTTTCATTATTGTATAATCTATCTATCTGAGTGGAACTTAAAGCAGTATTAAATATCTTTAACTCATCTATATCGCCACCAAAGTAGTGACGAGGATTAGTATCTCCTCTTGCTCCTATTAGTAGTTTTTTACTATTTGTTCCTATGTCTCCCGTTTGAGCTCTTGAGTATGTTAGGGTTCCGTTTTTATATATCTTTTGAGTATTGTGATC
>Ga0256842_1002251_pt1 | contig 14149 bp, 4 predicted proteins | sample 4559240metaG_FD_185973 | JGI IMG/M metagenome (GOLD analysis project Ga0256842, IMG submission 185973) | Hydrothermal vent microbial communities from Guaymas Basin, Mexico - 4559-240 | ecosystem: Environmental > Aquatic > Marine > Hydrothermal vents | place: Mexico: Guaymas Basin | collected...
ATAGGTTCCTGTATTCTCCTTTTCTTCCTCTAACCACAGGGGATAGAATCATTATCTTTGTTCCTTCCTTTAAGGTGAGTATCTTATCAACTATCTCCTGGGGTGTCTGCTTTTTAATCTCCCTTCCACATTTTGGACAGTGGGGAATTCCTATCCTCGCAAAGAGAAGTCTCATATAATCATATATTTCAGTCATTGTGCCCACAGTGGAACGAGGATTATGGGATGTAGATTTCTGATCAATGGCAATGGCTGGTGATAGCCCCTCTATAAAATCAACATCTGGCTTATCCATAAGTTCAAGAAACTGTCTTGCATAGGAAGAAAGAGATTCAACATATCTTCTTTGACCCTCTGCATATATAGTATCTAAGGCAAGAGAGGACTTACCAGAACCTGAAAGACCAGTTATCACTGTTATCTTGCCTCTGGGAATCTTTACATCAATGTTCTTTAAATTATGGACTCTTGCTCCCTTTACAAAAATATAATCTTTTTCCATTGAAATGGCGCGCCCAGCGGGAGTCGAACCCACAACCTGCGGATCCGTAGTCCGCCGCTCTATCCAGTTGAGCTATGGGCGCAAAAATGGCGGAGAGAGCGGGATTCGAACCCGCGGAGGGGGAGTTGACCCCCTCACCTGCTTAGCAGGCAGGTGCCATCAGCCACTCGGCCATCTCTCCGCAAATTAAATTATACCATAGAAATTTTCCTTAAATTTACAAAAAAGATTTTCTATCAGAGAAAAGACTTTATTGTAGGAAGATAAATTGTTCCTTCTTTGCCACCAAACTTTTTAGTTTCACCCTTCACATAGAATATCCCACATATGACGCACAAACACGCATCTATGAAATCTCTGTTTGTTGTTGAAAACTCAAGTGGAAACTTTATAAATCTCTTCAATTCTTTAAACAAAACTTCTCTATCAGACCTCAATTTCCTTCCTCCTTTAAGATTTAAGAACTTAAACACACCATCTGGAAATGTCTCTATAATCTCTCCTTTATAAACTTTTAAAATTTCTTGGATAAGATTCTCCATATCGCTTAAAAAATTCAATGGAAGTGTTCTTATCCCCCCTTTTCTTAATTCAATCTCCGCATCTCTAAAATTTTTATCAGGATATGTTAAAGGGGCATCAATAACCACAAGCTGAATATCTCTTTCCTCTGAGAGGAACCTTACAAGTTCATTAAATCTTACTGTTAAACCAAGCTGAAACTTAGGATTTATAAATTTGAAATATTTATCAACAACACAGATACCAGATTTTCTTTTTATAGAAAGATCTATCCCAACTAAAAGCATTCCTTTTCTCACAAATTTAAAAGAGGGGCAGTGACTGCCCCTCTTTATTTAGAATTCTAATCCTAAACCATTATGGGTAGAAGGTGATTGTGACCTTCTGAAGGAGTGGATCCCAATCAACTTGAGCTCCAAATGCCTCTGCAATGAATCTAATTGGAACAACAGTTCTTCCCTGAGGTTCCACTGTGAATGGAGCAACCTCAAGAGCATATGGCTCACCATTCACATAGGCAATTTTGTTTCCAAGCTGCATATCTATAACAATGGTACTTCCATCACTCCTTGGTAGTTCAATGTGAATTCCTTCAGTCTCTGGATCCCAATCAACTGTAGCACCAAAGGTTTCTGCAATAAATCTTAGTGGCACCATTGTTCTTCCAGGTGGCATGACAAACGGTGCAATTTCGTAAATTACAGATGTGGTGACTCCATTCTTTGTTACTTTAATCACTGGAGAATCAATCACAAGCTCTATTATTATCTCCTCCTGATAGATCACGGTCTTCACTATTTTTGCTTCATTTCCTGCTCTATCCACTGCTTTAAATTCAAGGGTTATCTCTTTCTCTCCCTCTGGTATGGAAACCGTATAGGTGAATGTTCCATCTGCCTGAACAATTACAGGTTCATCATTTATGGTGAGTGTTGCAGTTGGTTCTGTTGTTCCAGAAACCTCAAACACCCTATCCTGAACCTTCTCTGGGACATTCACCTTGAGTATTGGAGGAATAGAATCAAGAGTTACTGACACTTTCTTTGTCTTGGAAAGTGCACCCTTCTCTGCTCTTATAATAAGCGTATTAAGACCCTCAAGGAGCGTAACCGTTATGGAGAAGTTCCCATCTTCATCTACATCTGCTTCCTCATCATTTACATAGACAGTGGCTCCGGGATCTGTCTTTCCAGTTATTTCAATTTCAGGCGTGTTGACAAGTTTTGGAACTTCATCGACCACAAGAGTTAATGTTGGGACTTTATATGTCACATGTATCTCTTTCGTTCCAATATTTCCAAACTCATCCACAGCAACTACTCTTATCAGGTTTTCACCCTCGTTTAAGGTTATATTCACCATGAAGGAATTATCAGGTAGAAGCTCAACTCTCATACCATTCACATAGACAGCGGTAACTTCTGATTCATCGCTAACAGTTCCAAGAACAGTTATACTATTCTGTGTCAGTGTTGTTCCATCCTCTGGTTCAGTTATTGTTATCTCTGGTGGTTCAGTATCCTCTGTCTGTTCTTTTGTATAGAAAACATCATTGAATACATATTCTCTATCCTCCTTCTTCACCACAACATCATAACCACCAAGATACTGAGGTACAAAGTTTGTGAATATTACAACTCCATTATCATCTGTGTATCCCTTAAGATCATATATCGTGGCATCGTAGTTATAGGCAAAGGTAATTCCTACCTCTGCACCTGTCACAGGCTGTCCATGTGCATCAGTAACCGTTATCTTTATTCTGTTTGCTTTTCCAACTATAGCTTTGTCAAGTGGCTTTCCACTTGATGTAAATATTTCAACATCAACTTTTACAGATACAAGATCAAACTCATTTATAACAACATATGTTCCTGGAAGAGTGGAGGTGGTTGTGTAGTAGAGAATCACCTTTGGTGAATCTGGAAGTGTTGGATTGAGGTTATCTCTTGCATTTACAGTGAAGGTTGCACTTGAAACATTTGGAGTTTCCTGTTTTGTCATTATAGCAGACCTGAACCCAAATGGTTTACCAAATGAATCAAGTTTTCCATCCACTCCAATCTTTGCTACATAAAGTGGAGCATTTGTTATTGGATCTTTAAGTGTAACCGTTACCGTTTCATTTATCTCTGCAGAGAGTATATTATCTGAAGGTATTATTTCAGCAACAGGTTTTACAATAGGTATATCAAGCTCTCCCATAACATCTCTATTTGGTCCAACAGCAAATATTCTTGCATCTCCCTCTTCAAGGTAAGGTTCACCGAGGGTCAAGGTATATGTTGTATCATGATTGTCTGTAAATGTGGAGCCCTTTGAATCAAGAGCAATTATTGATGAACCTTCAGGGATACCAGGAGCAGAAATAAGGAGTGTCTGAGAGAATCCAGCAGTTATCTTATTTCTTGATGGTGAACCATCTATAGAGAGAAGAGAAATTCCAAGGTTCATCTGAGGTTTTATCGGGAATGCATAAGGAATGTATCCCATTATCTTTGATGTTGGAAGAGTAGGATTTCCTGAGTAAACTTTCACAAGCACATACCTTCCAATTTCAATTGGTGTTCTATCATGTTCAGGATCTGCTGAATGGTTAAATCCAACATTCATCTGAGTATATACACCATTTATTATATTCTGATTAAGTGGATTAAGGTGAGAGGCATCAATTACAATGTTTGGAGTTCCGGTTCCACCAACTGAGAACATATCACTTACTGGTGTTCCATCTTTGTTATATCCCCATATCTCAATCCATGCATTGTTCTGAGGTACATCTGATGTGTCTGTTACGCTTATACTTATGGAGCCACTACCTCCCTGAGAAACTTCTGCTGGATCAGTAGTAACACCAATCTTAAATCCATCTATGCTATCTGCAATTGGAAATACACTAAATGTTGCCTTTTCCGTTGTGACCCTTCCTCTCTCTTCATCTGTCCTGTTATCCACACCCCTCATAGGTAAAGTTAATGTAAGTGGGAGAGGGGTATACATTGTTGGTATAATTTTAACCTTTATCTCTCTATCTCCTCTTGAGATTTCTTCCATAAATACAGTTTCATCTGATGAAAGAGTCCAGTCCTCATCTGGATCAAACACTGTAAGACCTGGTGTTGGTGGTTCATAGAATCCAAACACAAGGATATACTCCTCACCAACCACTGGTGGGAACATCTTTCTATCAAGGTGAACAGTTGTTATATCAATGTATGCGTATGGATTGAATAGAGAGACAGATTGGATTGGAAGAGAAATTAATGCTGCACCTGAAACTTTAACTATCAAGGAACCTGTCTGAGAACCTGCGGCTGGAGGAACTGGTGTTCCAGAGATCAGGTATGTTCCCTTTGATAAAGGTTTTACCTGTGGATTCTGGAATGTCCATCCAGGTGGAAGTTCATAACTGAATTTATTTGCAAGATGGAGAGTTGTCTCATCCACAGGCTCACCTGTCCCATCTGTCACAAGAATTGTGAAATGGCACATCTTATTTGCATACAGAGTTGTTGGCTCAACAAGTAACTTTGCCTGATAATTTGGTGCTCCTATGGAGAATGGATGGTATGGAACAGGATTTTCAGCTTGATCATAGTATCTTCCATATTTATAATCACCTAAATCAGTTTTTTCATTCCCAACCCTTGTAAACAAGGCATAACTTCCAAGCTCATCAATTATTGCATATATCTTAAAGTAACCATTTGGTCCAAGTTTTACAGGTTGATAAGTTTGTGGTGGGAAACCTGCATGTGGAATTTCATTGATTGGTCCATAGCTTATATACTTTCTCTCAAAACCATTAACAGGATCAACCTTCCAGAGTTCAACATAAACATCATTATTTCCTGGTGTAAGACCTCCTGGAAGCTGGAGTGTTCCCTCAATCACCTGTGGTGTTGAAAGATCCACTGTAAGTGTTCCAAGATCAGTTGTAATTGTCTCCTGATACTTCAAGTAGATATACATTGAGACTCTTGGAGTTGTTTGGGCTTCAATTTTGTATATCCCGTCATACCTTGCACCATGATAACCAAGGGCATCAAACCATCCTGTACCAAGAGAGAAATTACCATTTAGATCAGTGGTTGCTGTTGAAACAGTTGTTGAAGCCCACGGTTCAAGATAGAAGTTTCCGAACTCATCAAATCTTCCAGGTCCTGAAAGAACAACTGTTGCAAAACTTATTGGATCAAGATTTCCATCTAAATCTGTGTCTGATAGAGTTGTTAAAGTTCCCTGAAGAGTGTCTCCAATGGTTGCCATAAGAATTCCATCACATCCAGTTGAACCATTAACAGTAAGTAGGGGTGTCGCTCTGAAGGAGAATTGTTCATAGTCTTCAAGCCACCACTTTGTTGACGGATACGAAGGTATAACTTCTCCTCTTACGGTAACTGTAGCAGTATCTCCCACATTTAATCCAAGTTCCTGAGCAGAGATATAAACAGGAACATTGATCCATTGACCTGGTGTTGAAACAGAAGGAGTTTTATCAATAATCTTTGCATAACCACCCGATGTGGTTATGGTGATTCTCAATTTATCTCCCAATTGATCAACATACCATCTTACATTGACACTGAAGCCAGAACCACAAATCTTAAATGAAGATTTTACAACATCAACAAGAGCGTTAACTCTTACAAAGCCAGAGGTTATAGCCCAGTCTGGCGGAGAAATTGGAGGAACTGTTGAAGATATATCACCACAACAAGTTGTATGAATTGTTGCGACAACATAACCAGATGGATGTGTATCAGACTGCGCAGTGAATAAACCTGTATCTGGATCTATTGTTCCAATTGGATACATTGGATCATTATTAACAATACTCCATACTGGAGGAGGAGTTATAACTGTATGATAAAGTGCATCCTCAGTTCTTGCACTAAACTCTTTCCTTTCTCCAGATATAAGACTTATGCTTTCTGGTGTTACCCATACCTTTATCCCCATAGTAACCTGTGCAAACACAGGATTTTCATTGTAAACTATATTATTGCCCACACATGTATTACCTGGACAGCCATCATTATAGGTAAAGGATGCCCAGATTCTTGCAGTTCCTCCACCACAAGCAGCAGAATGGAAATTTCCCTCTGAATCTATATCTACTGTAGAGTCTATAAATTCAGAAAGTCTTATGTCTCCAAAAGATACAAGTCCATCGTTATCTACATCAAGATAAAGGTTTCCAGAAGCATCCTGCTTCACAACTGCAACAAAAGCTGAAAGTTTCATAGGGGGAGTGGTTACATCTGGATCGCCAGTTGCAACTGTAGTATCTGGGCAAATTGACTCATACTTAATAAGACGCTTATCTCCAACTCCTACATAACCAGTATTACCAGCTCCAGTATCATCATATATGTATTCTCCTGCGTCATACTGGCCATTGTTATTGGAATCAACATACTTCTCTGTGCCTGTAAAGGAGGCAAGTGCCCAACCAATATCTAAATCACCGCCCTCAACTACACTTCCTGCATCATAATTAACAATGCTAACAACTGTTCCACCAGCATTTCTCACCGGGATTATAACTGAGTCAACTCTAATATCGCCAATTGAAACTGTACCAGAAGCATCTACATCAAGATATGCATACTCTTTGATATCAACAGCATCATTTCCGTTTGGATCAGGGGTTATTTCCTCTCCTGGATCCCATGTGCAGTTTCCGTTTAGATCGTTAAATTCTCCTGTTGTGGCACCAGTTCCATTAAATATTCCGTCAGCGTTTACATTCTCTGAATGAACTGGAACAAATGGTATTAACTTTAGCCCTATATCTCCATCACCAGCAACAACATTTCCTTTGGATAACCCACACATGCAGGAGAAGAGTCTTACATCTGGACCTGAAGCATCGACTTCACCGTCATTATTTACGTCTTGATATAACCATTCGCCTGGATCGAAATAACCATTTCCATTCAAATCTACAAACTTCACATTTGTTATAGCAACAAGTGCTGTACCCCCATCTGTATCTCCCACAAAGGAATTAGCAGGAAAAACATTACCATTGGAATCCACAACATCAGTTAATCTTCTATCCCCAAAAGTTGCCGTTGTGCTTGAGTCGTTATCTCTATATATCCATTCACCAGGATCATAAGTTGCTGGAAGAGTTGCGCTTACATTTTCAGCATGCATTTCATTTGAATTAAAGGCCACAAGTGTTTTTCCTAAATCCACATCACAGGTAGGACACATTGAACCAACGATGGAACCTGCTGCATAGGTTATTGTTCCAATCTTTACAAGCGTGAGTCTTATATCTCCAACAGAGACAGCGCCATTATTATCCATGTCTCTATAAACCCACTCGCCTGCGTCATATGTTCCATTTATTTCCACATTTTCGGTATGTTTCTCATTAAATGCGAAATTGATTAGTGAAATACCAGCATCAGGAGAGCTATCCACAATTGTATTTCTGGGATAACCAGCAAAGAAATCAACATTTTCCTCTGCCATCGGAATAGGATTATTATTTGCATCAACCACTGTAGCTGAATACTTAAAATCTGTACATGGTGCAATCCATAAAACTTGAGGACTTACAATAACTTTAGGCGGTCCATCAAATACAACAACGGTTGAGGTATTATTCCTTGTAATGGCTTTAATTGTTAAGCTTGCTGAGGCAGTAAACGTCTGCGGAGGCGTTGAATCTACCCATGTAGGTGAAGTATAGAATCCATTATTATCAATTACACCTCCACCGAGAGGCACTGACCAAGACCAATTGAAAGGGGATGAAATTCTAAAGTCTCCTGAATCAAGGATATTGTTATCAGCAAAATCTATATAATAGGCAAGAGGCTCATCACTATCCCACACTCCATTTAGATTGTAATCGTAGAATCTATATTTGAATGGATAGAACATGTTGTCTGGCTCAAGAATAGCTATATCTTTCAGTTCAAGAGACGGATAGACTGTTGCATCAAGATCTCCTGCTGAAACTTTTGTTCCTGCCATATAATGAGCAAATCTCCCATCATGTGTCCACACATTTACTGCAGTCATTCTGATATCACAGTTGGACACATGGTGAGAGTTGTCCATATCCAGATAAAGTAAATCACACGAATCAAAGGCTCCATTAAGATTTGAGTCATAGAATCTAAGAGACGGTGTTGAAAGTCTTAAATCTGCTGGAGCTGAATAAGAGACAACTCCATTTCCATTTAGATCCCTGTATATCCTTTCACCTGGAGTGTATGTTCCTGAACTATCTGAATCTACAAACATCTCATTTCCAGCAAAAGGTGTAAGAGTATATCCTTTATCAACATCCAACTCACCAACCTGACATACACTTCCAGCAAGATAGGAGGAACTTCCAATAATTACTGTTGAAAGTCTTATATCTCCTGCAGTCACAGTGCCGGAGGTATCAACATCTCTATATACCCATTCTCCTGGACTATAGATAGTATCACCATTGGCATCATAGTAAAGTTCGTTTGCGGGAAAAGCTGTTAATGTATCTCCTACATCCTCATCTTCTCTCACAAAGCTATTATATATATATGTGTATGCGCCTGATGTAACAATAGTTAATCTCTGGTCTCCAACAGTAACACTACCTGAACCATCTAAATCTTTATAAATATTTTCTCCTGCTGTATATGCACCATCCACTGTTACACTCTCATCGTGTAATTCATCTGTCAGGAAATTCACAAGAACTGTCCCTTCATCGAGGTCTCCAGCAGCGACAGTTGTTCCCGCAGCATAAGTAATCCCACCAATCGTTACAGAGGTTAATCTTACATCTCCTGCATCAACTTGATTTGCAACTGTTCCTCCTGCTTCATTATATATCCATTCTCCATAATCATAATTCCCGTTAGAATTTATATTTTCTGCATGTCTCTCTGTGGCTAAAAATGCTGTTAATCCTGTTGTTAGATCAGCATCTCCTCTTACATAGGATGGATTGGGAAATATATAAGGAGCATAAAGCGGATTTCCAATATCAACATCACTTTCTTTTACAGCACTTCCTGGAGTATAGCTCCCACCACAGGAGGAAGCAGTAATCCTTATATCTCCAACTGAAATTGTAAAGGAGTTATCTGAATCTAAGTAGAGACAATCATAACAGTCATAGTGCCCATTTGCATTTGAATCACAGTAACGGAAATGAGCAGCGTCATTGGCACTAATTCTTATTCCACAGTCGCTATCACCATTTGTAACATATGTTCCAAAAGGATTAATAAATCCTTCATAAAGAGTGTTGTCATAGATATCTTTTGGATAAGCCCTGAGGATTACATGATTCCCAAAACCTGCAATATAATCGGTGGACGGGAATTTATTTGACTCAACAAAGGCAGGATCAGGAGAAATCTCTAAATGATCAAAGACAGTTGGATATATAAAAAAGACAGGAGAGGTAGTATCTGCAGTCTCTTGAGATGTATGGAATTTTAGGGAATAGTAACCTGATGTCTTTGGATTCTTAATCCCTGCAGAAGGTAGGAAAGTAAGGGTATGATGATCCACTGAAGTACCACTTCCAAAAAGATTTATGGATGTTATTACAGCAATCTTTCTGTTCATTAAATCAACCTGCACATCGCTTATGTTGTTACTTCCATCAATTAACACTGCTGTTGTAGGAATTGAAGAGGGAAGTATAAACTCCTTGTTAATATCACCGCCAGCATCTATAGGAAATGTAACAACTAAATTATCAGAGTTTGCTGAAACTGGAACATCAAGATCAAAAACAATGTCAATTCGTGGAACCTCCCCCACAATTGCAGGTGTTATTATAACATTCAGTACAGATGCCGTACTTGTAGCTCCAAAACTTATGGGGATTCTTGGAAGGAATGTAAACACCAGCATCAACACCATTAAAATACTTAAAAATTTCCTCATACCTTCCACTCCTTTCTTTTTTTCTTTCTTCATTATTCTTCTCCTTTACCACCTCTTTTAAAATTTTATTTTATTATATATTAAACCTTCTTCTCCTCCAAATTAATATTGTAATCTCTTATCTTATTAAACAAAGATTTCCTTGAAATACCAAGTATTTTAGCCGCTTTAGTCTTGTTCCCTCCTGTCTTCTTTAAAGCCTTAATTATCATCTCTTTCTCCAGACGAGCAATGGCTTCTGTCAAAGGAACAATATCCTCATCGCCTTCTAAATCATTTGATTCCACCGTTTCAGATTTGTTCCTCTTTATGCTTTTGGGGAGATGCTCTGGAAGTATAACTGACCCTTGAGTTACAACAATAGCATGGGCAATGCTGTTTTCCAGTTCCCTTATATTACCAGGCCAGTTGTAATCCATAAAAATTTCCATAACCTCAGGTGATACACCAGTAACAACCTTCCCATACTTGTGTGAGTATTTATAAATAAAATACTCAACCAAATCTGGTATATCCTCCTTCCTTTCTCTAAGGGGTGGAAGGTGAATTGTAAAAACATTTAACCTGTAGTATAGATCCTCTCTAAATTTTTTCTCCTCCACAAGCTTTAGAAGGTCTTGATTTGTGGCAGCAATCACCCTTGCATTTGTAAAAATTGTCTCCTTCCCTCCAACCCTCTCAAAGGTTTTTTCCTGAAGAACCCGAAGTATCTTTGCCTGAAGAGAGAGCGACATGTCTCCAATCTCATCCAGAAAGATGGTCCCATCCTTTGCCTGCTCAAATTTACCGATCCTTCGCTCCTTGGCATCAGTAAATGCCCCCCTCTCATGACCAAAAAGCTCAGATTCAAGAAGTCCCTCTGGTATAGCAGCACAATTAACGGTAACAAAAGGCTTGTTTCTCCTTGAAGAATTCATATATATGCTTCTTGCAACTAACTCTTTTCCTGTACCACTCTCACCAAGAATAAGAACAGTAACATCACTGGATGCTGCTCTCCCTATCTGTTTATAAATATCCTGCATCTTCTGACTTTTCCCTATAAGTCCCTGTGTGATAAATTCATCCTCACCAAACTGAGTTGTTTTTGCCTTCTCTGAAAGTTTTTTAAGTTGAATTGCCTTTTCAATAGTAACCCTTATCTCCTCAAGATCAAGGGGCTTTGTGACATAGTCGTACGCACCTTCCTTCATGGCTTGAATTGCCGTACTGGATGAACCATAGGCAGTCATCATAATGACTGGGAGATCTTTATCAATTTCTTTTATCTTTAAGAAAGCCTCCATACCATCCATCACCGGCATTTTTATATCCATAAGGACAACATCTGGATAAATTTCCTGAACCTTCTTTATAGCTTCCTTCCCATTCTTTGCCCTGAATACAAAGTAATCATCCTTCAATGCCTCATTGAGAAAGTTTAAGATATTTTCCTCATCGTCAACTACAAGAACGCTGAATTTATTAACCTTTTTATTCATACCCAAATTATACCACTATTTAATAGGAATGTAGACAAAAAACGTTGTCCCATCCTCGTTTGAGTTAAACCATATCCTGCCATCATGCATCTCCACTATCTTTTGAGATATTGGAAGACCCAGCCCTGTTCCCTTCTCCTTCGTGGTAAAAAAGGGCATAAATATCTTTTCCCTGTCCTCCTCCTTTATACCAAAACCAAAATCCTTTACCTCTATAAGTATACCACTCTGCGCCTTCTTTGTCCTTATAACTATTTTACTGTTAAACTCAGAGGCATCTATGGCATTAAGAATAAGGTTTATAAATACCTGCTCCATCTGTTTCGGGTCAAAGGAGAATCTTGGATCATACTCAAAATCTATCTCCACTTTTATATTTTTCTCCTTCAACTTCTCATTAAGTAAAGATAGTGAATCTCTTATAACCTTTGAAATGTTTGTCATAATTTTGTTTGGGGGAGAGGGTCTTCCATACATAAGTAGATCCTTTAGAATGTTCTCAAGTCTTTTCACCTCTGAGAGTATTGTTTTTATATACCTCTCCTCATCCCCACCCTTCCCTTCAAGTCTCTTTTCAAGAATTTGGGCAAAACCTTTTATGGATGTTAGAGGGTTTCTTATCTCATGAGCAACACCTGTGGTGAACATCCCAAGAGTCTTTAAAGCTTCAGTCCTTCTCTTCTCCTCCAGTAATTTTACCTCCTCAGTTACATCCTCCACACTTATCAATAGATCATCTCCATTAAATGGAGTGGAGAATATATGAAATATCTTCTCATTACCCCCAATCTTTATTTTCTTCTCTCTGAATTTTCCACCACCCTTTACAGTTTCAACAATCTCTTTTAAATGGGGAAAAAGAGTGTATCTCTTCCCTATAACATCTTTTTTTCTTACTCCAAGAAGTTCCTCACAAGCTCTATTAAATTCCTTAACTATCCCATCCCTTGAAACGATGAGAACGCCAGAAGCTATGGTCTCAAGGATCTTTTCAGAGTTGCTCCTTGATACAAGAAGAGATGTGGATAAATCATTTATTGCCCTGCTTATCTCTCCTATCTCTCCATTCATTACAGGAAGTTTATAGGACAGATCAGATTTTAGATTTTCAAGGCCCGTCTTTATAATGGTAACCTTTTTTACAAACATCAAAGATATATAAATGGCTAAAATTCCTGATATAAGTAGAACCACAAGTATTATATTTCTCTCTTTGGCTTTCAAAGATTCTATCTCAGATAGCACAAGATCCTTTGGTTCCTCAACCCAAACAAATCCTGCTTTCTTACCGTTTTCATATACAGGAAAAACCACTCTTATCTTCTCGCTGTCCTTTGACTTTGATTCTTGAACGGCAAGGGGTCTGTTGAAATCATCCCCATATATAAAGAAACCAACACCTATCTCTTCATTCTCCTCATGAATTGGTTTCGTGTAATCAAAGAGTGCCGTTTCAAGCTGTGTTTTCTTAATTACATCTAAATCTGTGTTAAGTAAATCCGCCTGTACCTTCAGTTTTTCACTAACTCTATTGTAGGAGGAAACAAGTTGCCTTCCTATGGTTGAAAGCTTCTCTTCCTCTGCCTTCCAGAATTTAGTCTCTGTCTCTTTAATAAGAAGTGAACCAAGAGAAAGGGTGGTTACTATCACAACAATTAAAAAGGTGAAGGCAACTTGAAACCTCAAAGAGCTAAAAAATTTCATTACTTCTCAAATATCCTCTTTAACTTTATCCAATCCTCTCCTACCACCTTTGTCTTTCCAACGGCATCCTTTAGTGGAACAGATGTAATTACTCCATTCTTCATGGTAGCCATCCTACCAAACTCACCATCCTTAACCATCTCTACGGCTTTAACACCAAGCCTTATGGTAAGTATTCTATCAAAAAGAGTGGGGGAGCCACCTCGCTGAATATGACCAATTTGAACGGACCTTGTCTGAATTCCAGTCTTCTCCTTTATAACCCTGGCAATGTAGCTTCCAACCCCTTTCTCCTGCAGTAATTTATGTCCAAAGGCATCCACTTCATGAGACTCATCTTTGCCTACATCAACTCCCTCAGATACACAAACAACGGCATAATTTTTTCTCTCAAAGGCTTTCTTTACCTTTTCAATCAACTCATCCTCATTGTACTTTTCTTCTGGGAGAAGGGTGTAATCTGCTGCTCCACCAAGACCTGTGAATAGGGCAACCCAACCTGCATGTCTTCCCATTACTTCAAGAACTATTATCCTCTTCATTGCCTTTGCAGTGTCTCTAAGTCTCTCAATGGCATCCATGGATACTGTAGCAGAGGAATCAAATCCAAATGTGTAGTCTGTTTCTGAAATATCATTATCCATTGTTTTGGGAACACCAATAGTCTTTATATTATGCTCTTCATACAAACGGGATGCAACACCAAGAGTATCATCTCCACCTATTGCAATAAGAGCTTCAATGTTTTCCTTTCTCAAAGTTTCTTTTATTTTTTCTACTCCGTTTTCCACTTTAAAAGGATTGGTTCTTGAGGAATAAAGAATTGTGCCTCCAAGAGGCATGATCTCCTCAACCATCTCCCTTGAAAGAAGAATCCCCTCATCATCTATAACTCCCTTCCAGCCATTTAAAAAACCAAAAACACTGTAACCGAAGTCAAGACTCCTCATAAAAATTGCCCTTATGGTGGAGTTTAAACCAGGACAATCTCCACCACCTGTTAGAATACCTATTCTCATAACACTCC